>Ga0172370_10000616_pt1 | contig 55558 bp, 48 predicted proteins | sample LakKiv5m_FD_114538 | JGI IMG/M metagenome (GOLD analysis project Ga0172370, IMG submission 114538) | Freshwater microbial communities from Kabuno Bay, South-Kivu, Congo - kab_022012_11.5m | ecosystem: Environmental > Aquatic > Freshwater > Lake | place: Democratic Republic of the Congo...
CTGATGGCGTTGCTCCGGCATCGTGGCTGGTCCAACATCGCCGAAGCACTCCGCCACTACGGTGCATCACCGCAACGCGCGTTGCAGCTTATCGGCTGGCCGGAAACATGAAACAACCCTAGCAGTGGAAAGCGCTGGGTTGACACAGGAGGGGAGGATGGATATCAGCACAAGCTGTGCGATTGTCACCGGCAGTGGGAAAGCCATTGGCCGGGCCATTGCCCTTGAGCTTGCGCGACGTGGGGGTCAGGTGGTATGTGCAGGTCGCAACCTGGAAGACGTGCAAGAGACAGTACGGTCGATTGAGGCCGAAGGCGGGCAGGCACTGGCTTTCTCAGTAGATGTACAGGATCAAGCTCTGGTTGAGGAGCTTATCCGGCAGACCATCGAGGCATATGGTAGGGTGGACATTCTCGTCAACAACGCGGGCATTTTCCGCGCCATCGGCGCGTTGTGGGAAGCGGATCCGGATACCTGGCTCGCCGACATCACGACCAACCTGTACGGAACTTTTCTCTGTTGCCATGCCGTGTTGCCACAGATGATCCGCCGCAAGCGCGGCGTCATCATCAACCTCACCGGCGGCGGTTTCGATCGACCCAATAAAGGCGGATCCGGGTATGGCGCGTCGAAAGCAGGTATCGTGCGGCTGACTGACACCCTGGCTGCCGAGATCGGCGATCGGTGGGATATCCAGGTGTATGCCCTCAATCCCGGCTTTGTGCGCAGCGGAATGACTCATCTGCTTGCCGAGTCAGAGGCAGGACAGCGCTGGCTGCCCCACGTGGGGCGTGGTCTGGAGGAACAGCGCGATCATCCTGCGACAGATGTTGGCCGCGCGGCCGCGCACCTTGTCGAGATTTCTTTGCCTGCTCTCTCTGGCAGGGTGATTGCCTACAACGACGATCTTGATGGCTTGGTGCGCCGGGCGGAGGAGATCAAGCAGCGGGATGTGTACCAACTGCGCTTCCGCACCTTGTGAGCGCAGTATGCATCATCGATCTCGCCCGAGCCGGAGTGGATGAGCGTGCCAAGCAAGTCACAGCGGCACTTTCCGAGAGGCCGAGCTGCCCATTGGCTCGACGATCATCTCAGAGCCCTTGATGCCGAGGCACTCAGTGTGCAGGCGCTGGCCAACTTGCGCTTCCTCTGGCTTGACGGTCTATTCGCAGCGGCGAGCGGAACGCTGTATTCTCCCTTCGTGGCTCTCTTCGCTGCGGCCTACGGTGCCACCAATGTGCAAATCGGGCGAATCATCGCGATTGCCAATCTCATGGCATTTGTGGCGCTTCTCCCTGGGGCCTCGGCAATCAATTGGTTCGGCCGCCGCAAATCCATCGTGGTCTGGTCTTCGGCCGGCGTGGCGCGAGTCGCACTGTTAGCCTGGGCCTGTCTGCCTTTCATGACAGCGGACCCCCGAGTAGCCCTATCGGGTATGACATTCCTGTTCGGTCTTAACGCGGCCATGGGCAGCTTCGGATTCCCGGCCTGGACCTCTCTGGTCGCCGACATGATTCCCTGTTCGATCCGAGGGCGGTACCTTAGCAGCAGAACGATGGTGATGGGCGGAGCAGCGCTCCTGGCTGCCCCGCTAGGAGGCTGGCTAATTCGCGCGGTGAATGGCTGGCGCGGCCTACCGTTTGCCGGATACCAACTCACTCTACTTCTTGCGTTTCTCTTCGGGACGGTATCGACCTTTTTCTTCCAGCAACTGGTTGAGCCGGAGCTTGCAGGGCCGCGGCGCCGGGACAGCGGCTCTGCACGCGGGTTCCGTTGGCTGCTGCATACCCCTGGGCTGCTGGGATTCTTTGTCAGCGGCCTGGTGTTCAACCTGAGCGTGCAAAGTGCAGGGCCATTCTTCAGCCTGTTCCTGACCGCTGAGCTGGGCGTCACGACTGTGGGTGTCGGCCTGCTGATGGCCTTGGCCGATCTTACATCACTGCTTAGCCAGCGTCCTTTCGGCATCCTCGTGGATCGCAGCGGTAGCTTGCGGGTGCAACTGGCAACCGGTCTCCTTTTGCCTCTACTCCCGACGATTCTCGCGTTAGCCACCAGCGTCTGGCACGTGGTGTTCTCGCAAACCGTATCCGGCTTGCTCTGGGCGGGCTACAACCTGGCGAACTTCAACCTGCTGCTTGGGCTAACGCGCAAGGAGGAACGCGCCTCAGCCGCGGCCCTGTTCCAAATGATGGTGGTCGGCAGCGCCGTGATCGGTCCGCTCATCGGCGGCTGCCTGGCCAACAAAGTCGGGTTCAGAGGTCTTTACGCCTTCATCGCTGGGCTGCGCTGGTTCAGCATGTTCCTGTTCTTCGTGCTGGTCGTCCGGCCGGTCAGGCGTCTGGCCATGTCGGTCTGACCTCCCGCCACCGCGGCCCGCGTGGTCCCCCTCAATCGGCCTCGAAGAGGAGAAGCTCAGACATGCCCACATTCTCCAACCGGATCTGCAGGCCTTCCTGCTGCAAACAGAGGCCGCTCATCTGGACCCGCGAATCCAGCGCGTCGAAGACCACACTGTACGTCCGGCCGGGATCCAGCCCGCGCGGCGTAAACTTGAACATATCCTCATCGTACCGTCCCGCGCCGCCGCAGCCATCCCCGCTGACCTCGTTAGGATACCGGTATATGTAGGCGTCACCGACGCCCTGGCGCAGCCGCACCACGAGGGCCCACCCGCGGCTGCGATCTGGCGCGGCATATTCCATGGCGAACCAGGGTCCCGACTCCACGCCGTCGCGCCAGTTAACCGGAGCGTGGTGATAGACCCGGCAAGTCGGCAACAGCGGGCGAATGAAATGCTTATAGATACGATCATAGTGGCGGAAGCGAGCCAAGCGCTGTGGGCTGAGCTCAGCCACACTCGGCGCCACGGAGCCGACGAACACCTGTGGGGTGGCAAGCGCGTACGTGACCCGCAGGATTGTATCCAGATTCTGCGGCTTGCCAATGCCAACCCCTCCATCGGCCCCGTGCAAAATCACAAAGACTTCCGGCGGCAAGCCCAGGGTAAGACCACTGTACACCTGAAGTTCGCGTGGCAAGCTCAGCCCATCGGTCAGGTAACTCTCGTGAAAACGCCCCGCGGTGCCCAGGTCGTTCCGGGCACCCCCGGCCGCACATTGTTGCAGGATCAGGTGCGGATATTTGCTTCGCAATCGTTCGTGGATACCATAAAAGGCTTCATAGTAGCGCCAGTAGTTGTTCTCTACGAACCCGTCATGTAGACTGGTCGGCCCTTCGTACGTGAAACCCGGATTGTAGTCGAGCCGGTAAAGATCCAGGCGGTACTGCTCGATTAGTCGGCACATCTCTGCTTCCATCCAGGTTGCTGCCGCCGAGTTCGTCAGATCGAGGACCTTCTTCGGACCGAACCACTCGGAGTGCTCAGCATAAACCCGGCTTTCGCTAACCCGCCCTCGGCCAGCCTCGGGTTCCACATACAGACCGAAGAGCATACCTTTCTTGTGGACATAGTCGATCACCGCCTCGAGGCCGCGCGGGAAGCGGTCCGCCGATGGTACCCAGTTGGGTGTGACATCCCACCAGTAAGCATCAAGCAGGAATAGCTCTGCGCCGATGGCCGCGGCCACATCAACACACTGGAGGGTGCTTTGTTCATCGAACGGCTTATAGTACCCCTGATCGGCCGGCACCAAGTATTGGACCAGTCCCGTGCGTCCCGCAGGACGTGCCGGGAGCACCGAGCAGCGGAGGTGTTCATGCATGGCCTGCACCACTCTGTCCAGGCTGCCCGAAGTATGGCCAAGGTGGACCGCTGGTGTGGTGATCGTCTCACCCGCGGCCAGCACCCGTTGAACCGCTACTGCTTCCGGACCAGCAGCAAAACACAGGCCTTGTTCGTCGCGTTGGAAGCTGATTTGCCAGTTGGCCGACCAAGCCAGATGTCCGATGAAGTATTCCCCCGCAACCTCGTTTCTGATGATGAAGAAAGGATCGTCGTGGCCTTGTCCTTTATCACATCTGAGCGCAGTGATCCCCACCGGCAAGGGTTCCCATTGGTACCACCCTTCGCACGCCCAAATATCCTGCGTAAAGTAACCAAGTGTGAAGTTGCGGCCAAGCCAGAGTCGCCCGGCCCAAGGCGAAACCCTCTCAAGCGCGATTGGCTGGTTCCCGCAATTGGTAATCTCCAGCCAGCGCACAAGCACCGCGGTGCCGTCAAGTCGCGTCAGTATCTTGAGGCTGACCGGTTGCCGGGTGTGCGCGAGTGTTACTACGACATCGCGTGTACCGTTGTGCCCGGATACGATCTGTTCCAGTGAAACGAAACGCCAGCCGGCAGCCAGATCCTGGTCGTCAATACGCAGGCAAAAAGCCCCATCGGCCCACAATTCATAAGGTAGATTGATGCGCCCGTCAGCGGACCAGTAGCGGCCAAGCCAGCGCCCATCGACAAAGGACTCAATGTAGACCATTTGCCCCGAGCAATAGCGGATCGTGTGATCATCGCCCTGCGACGCAACAACATCGATGAACCGGTCTGCACCTAAGGCGCCTTGCTGTATCTCTGCCATCATGTTGCTTCGATGATTGAATCAGCCTGAGGAACCGCGAGCCGCGCGCCCCAGCCGATGACCGCGTTGTCGAACCGTTCCCTGGCCGCCCAGGCGCTCTGGCGCACGAAGCCCTCGTCATCGCCGATGGCCAGGATGCGCGCGCCGCGATTCAGCCATTCGGTAGGGTCATCCATGCTCCGTCCGTCTCCAAACGGCATACCCGCTTTGCGGGCCTTAGCTGCGATCGTCTCGATGGCCTGCTGTACTTCTGGCTCCCTGAACCGACCGAGGTAGCCATAGCTGGTCGCCAGGTCCACTGGACCGATCAGGAAGCCATCTAGCTCTGTCACAGCCAGGATCTGATCAAGGTTCTGCACCGCTGTCCTGGTCTCGATCATGATCATGGCGATGGTCTGGTCGTTGGCCAACGGGATGTACTCCGCTTCCAGCCGACCATAGCGACCCGGTCGGCGCGGTCCGGTACCGCGCAGGCCGAGGGGTGGATATTTGGTCGCCGCCACCGCTGCCCGGGCTTCGTCTGCTGTGTTCACGTGCGGGACCAATACACCAGATGCACCGATGTCAAGCACGCGCTTGATAAATACAAAATCGTTCGATGGCACGCGCACGAGCGGCAGCGTGGGCGAGCCTTTAAGAGCCATAAAGAGAATTTGCAGGGTCTGAAGGTCAAACGCAACATGCTCCGCGTCAAAGAGCACCCAGTCCAGGCCCACATCACCGATCAGGTCGGTGACCGCCGGGTCGGCCAGTCGCATCCACATCCCGGGACTTGGACGGCCTTCCCGCCATTTTCGCTTGAGTTCGATCGAGTCCACGTCGTCATCCTTTCCCTACGGACGGTTTAGCGCCGCAAGTTCTGCATCGGAGATCAGTTGGATTGGGCGCAGGTGCAGCCCACCATCCACAACCAGCTCTGCCCCCGTGGTGTACGAGCTTAGCCTGTCAGATAGTAGCAATACCGCGGCTGGCCCCAGTTCCTCAGGCCGGCCGAAGCGGCGTAGTGGAATTTTGCCCTTCAGCATTGTGGCGCGCTCATCGGACAGGCTGGCCGTAAGATGGGTTGGGTAGTGGCCAGGCACCAGTAAGTTGACCCGGATACCGTAGGGCGCGAGCTCCACCGCCAGTTGAGTCATGTAGATCCGCAGGCCGGCCTTGCTGATGTGGTACGAGGTTTCCGCAATGCCCCGGTTAAACTGGGCGGTAGAACCCACGATCAGAATGCTCCCTTGGCCACGTCCGATCATGTGTTTGCTCACTTCGCGGCAGGCCCAAAGGCACGCTGCAAGGTTGGTATCGATGGTTTTTCGGAAGGCCTCGGTGGTGAGCCGAGTCACGGGCTCGTGCCAGGCACCGGCGGCGTTGTTCACATAGAGGTCAAGATTGCCGAAGTGCGAAATCACCTGCTCAATCATATGTACCACCTGGTCCTCCTGGCTGATATCCACTGCCAAGGGCAGCGCTCGCACTCCGTGCGCTTCGATCTGCTTCACGGTGACAGGAGAGGGTTTGCGGTTGGCGAGTGCCACGTGGACACCCTCTGATGCCAGGGCCAGAGCAATGGCTCTGCCAAGGCCTTCACTTGCTCCCGTGATCAGAGCTGTTTTTCCCTGCAACCCGCTATCCATGTTTGCACTCCTTGCAGTTGGTTCAAGGCGCAACTGCCACCTTGATTGCCTCTTCTCCGTCCAGGCGCAAGCCGCAGGCCAATTGCCTCAACGCGTGTTCGAGCTTCTCTAGGGAGATCACATGCGTGACCATTCTCTCCAGTGGGTATTTGCGACTTTCCACCAGCTCACGGGCTCGAACGTAAAGCGGCTGATGCGATCCCCAGACACCCTTCAGAGTAATCTCGTTGGCAGTGAAATGTCGCCAGGGGTTCAGCTCGACAGAGCCGTTGTCTGTGAAATGCCCGAGGGTAACGTACTGCCCGCAGTTGCGCAACATGGCAATCCCCTCTGGCACCGCCTGCGGCACACCGGTGGCCTCGAACACGACGTCTGCGCCAAGGCCAAACATGGTACATTGTCTGACCCGTTCCACGCGCTCGCGTATCTCGCGGATCTCTTCGATGTCGATGGTCACATCAGCCCCCAGCTCGCGGGCCATCTCCAGGCGGGACGCGGGTGCCCCAACTACAATGGTCTTCGTGGCGCCGGCTGCCCTGGCTGCCACTAGAGTGGCCAGCCCAATTGGGCCGGATCCCTGAATCACTGCTGTAGCTGGCACCCGAAATGCGGCCCGGTCCACGGCGTGCAGACCACAGGCCAGCGGCTCCAGCATCACCACTGCCCGCGGATCCACGCCGTTTACTAGCAGGGCGTGGTAGTTGCTCCGGAGATCCATATACTGGGCATAGGCACCCTGGAAATGTGGCGGTTCGGTGGGGAAAGGCTTGTGGGCGTAGCTCTCCAGGTTCAGGCAGAGAGAAGGCTGGTTCTCGATCAGGCAATAATAGCACTGCCCGCAGTTCATCAGACTGGCAACGAATACGCGGTCTCCCACAGCGAGAGGACGTCCCGTCAAATCACTCTGAACCCCCTCACCCAACGCCTGTACGATCCCGACAGGCTCATGTCCGAGCACGATGGGATAAGGCAACCCGTGATGAAAAGAGGTCTCTGACGGTTTGTGACCACGGTAGAAGTGCACATCAGTCCCACAGATCCCACACAGCTCGATGCGAACGATAATGTGACCGGGCCTGGGATCTGGTAAGGATGCCTCCTCAACTCGGAGTGGCCCGCCTTCCCCATAAAGCAGTGCCGCCTTTCCTGTGATGGTCATGTGTTGCCGCTCCTTGATATAGGCCCTCAAGGCAGATGGCGAGCCGATCGGAACTCGCAGCGCCCCGCCGCGTGGTCGTATGGGAGGAGCTGATCCGGGTGCTCAAGGTTCTGGAGGCATCACCCCAACTTTGCCGGCTGCTCCACAGATCTTCGCCCAGATCTCATTGGTCAAGGCGATACCTTCGGTGGCCTTTTGTTTGGCGACACGTGCCTCTGGCTCGCCGGGGTACATCACTTCTGTGAACCCCGGGGCAGGCGGGATCTCCTTCACCGTCCGGAGTACCCGTTCTGCCGCAGGGACGAACTCATCGAGCGGGCAGAAGGCAGCGATGTCCAATGCCAGGACCAGCCAGTTCAGCTCGTGAGCCTTACCCAACATCAGCCCGGCCAGGAACTCGGCAGCCAGCCCCAGGCCGAAACCTTTGTGGCCGGCGGCAGGCAGCAGCATGCCCCCATCATAGAAGTCTTCGACGTTGGTGCTGGGACGGCCGTTCTTGTCCAGGATCCAGCCCGCGGGCAGTTCGGTATGATTAGCGCGATGCACCTTCAACTTACCCTCGGCCACGGTGCTGCTGGAGATGTCGACCGTCAAGGCTTCGAATTGCCCGCCGGGGAAGCCGAACACGTAAGGGTTGGTGGCAATGAGCCGCTTCCTCCCACCGTATGGCGCCACCGTCGCATGCTGTGGATGCCCCAAGGCTCCTCCGCCCACGATCATCACAGCGGCCTTCTTCGCGGCGGCCCGCTCGGCATACCAGCCCAGTCGCCCGGTATGGGTGCTATGTGTCACCCCCACGACCGCCACCTGGCATTCCCTGGCTTTCGCGATTGCCAGGTCGACGGCATAACCAAGGGCGTATATGCCGAACCCCTGGTTGGCGTTCAAGATAGCCATCGTGGGCGTTTCACGCACGATCTCAGGTCGTGAGGCAGGGTTGATCCAACCGGAGGCGATATCGTCCAGGTAGAAGGCTACCCGTACCGCCCCGTGCGAGTCCAGTCCTTTGAGATTGCTGTCGACGAGCGAACCACTCACGAACTCCGCAATGTCAGGCGGGGTTCCAGCAGCAACAAAGACCTTGGTTAGAAAGGCTTCCAGTTCCTCTGGCTGTACTACCTTCATGATCCCTTACCTTTCAGCAGCTTACTGGCCGGCACTTTAGAACAGATACCGCTCCATTAGCTCCCTGGTCCGGCAGGCCAGCTCCATCAGATCCCACTCCCAATGCGTCGGGCTCAGCAGTTCACTGGACCATACGCCGTCGAAACCGGTGGACCGCACCGCTGCCACCCATTCAGCAATGGGGATGTTGCCTTCCCCGGGCAGGTAGCCACGCAGCTTTGTCTCCACCCACTCCGTGCCGGGCAGATGACGTATACCGTCGCAGAAATGCACTCCATAAATCAGGGAAGCAGGTAGCTTCGCTACCTCGTCCGGCGTGGTCTCCTCGCCCGCCCACAGATGCCAGAAATCGATCACCATCCCGACATTGTCACGTCCAACGGCGTCGATCAGCTCCAGCGATTGAGAAAGGGAATGGATGGGAGACCAGGCAATCGGTTCGAGCTGAAAACGCACTCCGTGCTGTTTGCCGACATCGGCGATGTCGGCCACATTGCGCGCCTGAAGCCGGATCACTTCTGGCCAGGGCCGGCCTTCCAGGCGGCAGAAAGGGACCAACTGGACGGTAGGGCAGCCAATAGCCTCGGCTGCCGCACACAACCGCTCGGCTTCCGCCATCAACTGCCGCCTCTCCTCCGGTTCCACGCGGTCGACATCTTTGAGCGCGTTGATGCATACGGGACGGATGTCGTGCCGCTGGAAGATGGAGTTGAGATCCGATGCCGCGAAGCCTTGGTCGAGGTAACGCACAAGCTTGGCATCGATGAGCTCCAGCGCATCAAAGCCGGCCTCGCGCGCCATCCGTATGTCGGTACGAAGATTGCTGTGCATCGTGGACAAGCCGTGCATTGTGATGATCATCGTCTGTCTCTCCTCATTCAGCCTTGACGCCGATCCCGTAGGCTTTGTCGCTCTTGGGGTGATCCTCCTCCAGTCCCCCGGCGTCAACCCACTGCTTGATGCTACGAATACTATCTTCAAGCGTATAGATGGGCTCGAAGCCAAGAAGCCGCTTGGCTTTCGACATATCGAAACAGATTTCGCCTCCCTGGGCCATGCTCCAGGGAAAGCCCATGGTCACTTCGATGCCCGGCACAATCCGCCGGACGATGTCGGCGAACTCGCGCCCCCGAACCGGAGCGGGCCCGCAGCAGTTGAAGATCTGCCCCACGGCGTTCGGATGCTTCCCGGCCGCGACGTGCATGCGAGCCACGTCGCGCAGATCCACGTAGTGGCAAAGCTCGTCTGGGCTGAAGTGGGGGATCTGAGCGGTTTTGCCCTCACCCAGCGCTTCAGCAAACCCGCGCCAGCTCCGTCCTCCGCCGCGCCCTCCGGGGCCGATAACGGCGGTCAGACGCAAGACTACGGTAGGTAAGCCGTATTCGTGGTAGAAGGTGAGGGCGAGGATTTCCTGCATCCTTTTGGTCGAGGAGTACATGTCCCGGGGCCGCGCGGGATGCTCCTCGTCCACCGGCATATAGTCGGGTGGGTTGAATGGAGTGGCCGGATACCACTCCATGGCCGAGATGCTGCTGGAAAGCACAAACCGCTCGACCCCTGTGTCGCGCGCATGATTCAGCATATTGGTGAGGCCGACGACATTGACGGTGACCATTTGCAGTGGGTCCCCCGTATCGCCGGGCAACGATGCAACGTGGTAGATTCGCTCGAAATGCAGGCCGCGCAAGGCCTGGCGCACGCTCTTCGCATCCGTAATATCGCCCTGGAGATACTCGACAGAGCACAATCTGCTCACAGGCACCGTGCGGTTAAGGGCGAAGACCGCGTCGCCCTGCGCCGCGAGCTGCTGACACACCTCGCGCCCCACATACCCTGAACCGCCGACAACAAGCACCTTGGCCATCTGAACATCTCCTTCAGCAGCACAGAGACTGCCGGTCAGGGCGAGGCGAGCCACGGAAGAGGCCAGCATCTCGCCCCGGTAGCTCCGTTTGGACACCACTCAAGAGGAGGCTCACCTCGCTAGTCCTCCTTCGGCAGTGGTTTGTAGAAAGGCGGGATCACCACTTCACCGGCAGGTAACGGCAGATCAACCCAGCCACCGGTTTCCATGGATTTGTACACAGCGCACATTACCTCGATGGCGCGCGCGCCGTCCTCGCCCGAGACGCGCGGCTCTTTATCCTCGATGACACACTGGAGGAAGTGCCGGACCATGCGCGTATAGTTGTTGGGCTCGCGCGGTGGCATGATCGGCATCCAGCGCTTCTGGAGCGGGTTGTTGATTCGATCTTCCACCCAAAAAAGCTGGGGCCAGCGGTAGTTGCGCAGGATCTCGGGCAAGGTCTCCAGGCTGTAGTCCTTGTTGGTGAAGACTGCCATCGGCACGCTCTGGAAGGGATTGGTGGCGTCGGTGGCCGTGAAAATCGTCCCCTCGGTGCCATATAGTTCGGTGGCCTGCGAAACGGCCGGTGAGAAGCGGTTGCAACTCACGCATCCGTACGAGCCGTTCTCGTACTCTAACAGCAGCCACACGGTGTCATCGGTCTTGGTGTAGCTCTCAGGCATGGCCAGACGCTTGGCAATGCCCACCGCCCGCTTGACCTTGCTACCCATGAGCCAAGTCAGCAGGTCGATAGCATGCGCGCCCGTATCGGGCAGCGCGGCGCCTCCGGCGACTTCAGCATCCAGCCGGAAAGGGGTCTTCGCTACGTGGTTCTGGTAGTTATACCAGTGCTCGTGCAGCGAGGCGCGCGCCATCAACACGTTGCCAATGACGCCCTGTTCGACCAGTTCCTTGGCCCACTCGTTGTGGATCCAGAACCGGCGGTCACAGCCGATCATCAGCTTGACCTTGTTGGCACGGGCGGCCGTCACAATATCCCAGGCCTCCTCGTTGGTCACGGCCATCGGCTTCTCCACCAGGATGTGGAGCCCTCGCTTGGCTGCCGCCACTGCCTGGTTGCGATGGACGTTGTTGGGCGAGGCAATGATGACTGCATCCATGTCATCGCACTGCTCGTACATTTTATGGTAGTCCGTGAACCAGGCCCTGGCCCCCCAGCGCCCGGCAGCGGATCTGGCGGCCTGCTCGTCTATGTCCATGACAGCCACCAATTCCGCCCCTTCTGTTTTCTGGATAGCGGGAAAATGTGCGATCTCGGCGATGCTGCCGCAGCCGATAACTCCGAACCCGAACTTGTGGTGGCTCCTGTTAGCCATGATGCGTATCCTCCTCGTGTGGAGCTTGCGATGAGACATTCTGGCTCGACAAACGCTGGTATACATCGGCTCGGGTCGGCATGCGCTGAGTGCACACACCGCCCGTCCGCTCGATCACGTAGATCACGGCAGCGGCACCGAACTGTGCGGCCCACTCGATGTCGCCGGAGTGCATGTAGGCAATCAAAAAAGCTGCCGAGAAACAATCACCGGCCCCAGTAGTGTCAATTACCCGACCACGCTGCGCGGGCACGCGCAGGACGCGGTCGCGGTCGCCAACCAGACATCCCCGTTCACCCAGGGTCATCACTGCAACCCGGGCCCCCCATGCCAGCAATGTTCGCACCACATCCTCTTCGCCGCGCTCATCCGCCACACGCGCCACACCCAGCAGATGACGACAATCCTCGACACTGGCCCTGACCACATCAAACCACTGCACCAAGCCCCGAAGGGCTGTCGCCTTGCGCTGTTCCTCGGGATCCGGATGCCAGCGCGAGTGGGCTCCGCCATAGCCACCCAGATCGATCGCCATCAGGCTTCCGAGGTGCCGCAGGCGCCGGATGGCGTCTGTCGACATGTCGTGATCCATGGTCGCTACATAGAACATCTGTGCGCTCCGATACGTCACTGGGATATCGTCGAAGCAGATCGGTGGTGCTTTCTGCGGGTAGCGTATCTCTTTGTCGCCGGAGGGATAGTAAACAAGCTCGCTGGCAGTCGTGCATGCCCCTTCCTTCACCCGCATGCCCTGCATGTCCACCTGAGCTTCGCGGAAAGGCTGCAAGAGGTCATCGGGCATGTCCGTGCCGACGGTCGTGACGACACCTACCTTCTCGCCGAGCCTTCCCAGCATGACGGAACCATAGGCCACGGGGCTGCCCAGCACTGGACCCAGGGTCCGGTCCGGGAAGTAGATCATCTCCTTGACTACGTGGCCAAGAAGCACGATATCGGGTTCAGGTGGGACCACATCAGACATGGTGGGTTGCCCTTTCCGGGTGTGCGCCCAACGCCTCGTAGATATATGTGAGGCTCGTGTACCACTATCGCTCGCGCTTGCCGGCTATGAACTCTTCCAGCATCTCGAGCGCGAGCTCGTCAGGGATCATCTCAGGCGGGTGCTTGCAGAAGAATGCCGATGCGGCGACCAGCCGACCACCAATGCCACGATCCCGGGCCAGGGCGCAGCAACGAATCATATCCACCGCCACCCCACCGAAATTGGCGCTATCCTCCACCTCCAGCTTGGCGTCCACAATGATGGGCGCATCGCTGAAGTTGGCCAGCTCGAAGTAAAACCGTGTGGTCTTGCGGTCGCGCATATTCTTCACGTAGGAGAAGCTGGCCGCGACATCCGCATCGTATGGGATGAGCGACTCAACTGCTTCCCGTTTGGTCTTTTCTTTACTCTCCCCACGGTTGACCAGGTTCAGGAAATCCGTGTTGCCAGCGTAGTTGATTTGATAAGTGCGCTTGATGCGGATACCGCGAGCCAGCATAGTCTGGACCATCGCCCGATGCAGAATGGTTCCGCCCAGTTGGCTCTTCACGTCGTCGCCAATCACCGGAACGCCTCGCTGCTCGGCCTCACTGGCAAAGGGATCCGAACAGACCACCAACTCAGGCATGCCGTTGACGAACGCACAGCCGGCATTCAGGGCTGCCCGGGCGTAGATCCAGGCCGCTCTCGCCGAACCCGTGGGAATCATGTTGAGAACGATCTCGGCACCTGTGTCCTTGAGCACTCTGGCGACATCGACCGGCGTGGCAGACGAAATCTCCATCATGCGGGCCAAATGCGACGGGGCACCGTCTTCGATGGGGCCCATCAGCACCTTCACGCCCATTGGCCTGATCTCGACGTCCGGCAACCGGTAGCAGTTGTTCGGCTTCGCCCAGATGGCATCCACCAGATCCTTGCCTACTTTGGCGGCGTTAATGTCGAACGCCGCCACCGGCTTGATATCAGTCACGTCATAGCCACCCAAATCACGGTGCATCAGCCCGATGTTGCCCCCGACCTGGCGGTAATACTCGATTCCCTGAACGATGGCGCTGCAGCAATTGCCTACGCCGACCAAAGCGACTCTGATTTCTCTGCCCATTTCCTGCTCCTTTTGGTGTGTGATAGTGTTGAGCGTACTCAGCCGGCCGCAAAGCTACCGGCCCTTGCGCGCCTCTCGATCCAGTGACTCTCGCCTCGCATCATGGACCCTGTACAGATCCCAGGCATGACGCTGGCGGCAAACCAGGTTTTCCCAGTGCTTGCGTGTGAGCTCCAAGCCAAACTCGCGCTGACCGGCATACATGTAGGTCATGGCCAGGATCAGCAGTTCGGCCGAGAACATCGCGTAAGGGCCATAGAAGGCCACCTGCGACTGTGCAAGCAGTGGAGAGCCGTCCGGGCGAAAGAAGTAGGGTTCTGTGATCGTCTATAGCTGGCACCTGTCCCTGGAGCGCCTTTTGCGTTGCCAACGCTGGTCACTGCTGCACCGCAGCCTCGGCTACCCGCTCGGTCTCCGTTCCATTCACCCTGACTTTCATCCCCACAGTGGATTCGCGTACATGCAGTTGACACGGGATGCGGATTGTGCGCGGCTCGCCAGTAAAAGCTTGCCGCATACGTTCTGTGAGCAGGCGCGCAGCTTCGCCGCCGAACTGCTCGATGGACGCTCCGATCGCGGTGATCGATGGGGTGAACTCGGGATAGTGGCTGACGTCATCAAAGACGCAAATGGCAATGTCATCTGGCACCCGCAGCAGGTGCCGTTTAACAACGGTCAGCACGCCGCCCATGAGCCGGTTGCTGCTGACCAACAGAGCCGTAGGGTGCGGCTGCATGCTTAGCAGCGACTCCGCCAGTGCCTCACCTGACTCCTTGAAGTTGCCTTCCCGGATGAAGGCCGGATTGACCCTCATCCCTACCTCAAGCAACGCTCGCCGATACCCCTGGAGGCGCTCCCAACCCGGTGTGAGCGTGATGGGCAGGTTGATCAAGCCAATCTGGCGATGACCAAGATCAAGTAGGTGGCGCGTGCCCTGGAAGGCCCCCACCTCGTTGTCGAACAGAACAGTGTCCACACGCAACCCCTCCAACTGTCGATCCAGGAGCACCAACGGCAATTCGGCTGCCATTAGCGACGTTAGCGCCGGACGGTTCTCACCGGTCGGTGTGAGCGCGATCGCATCTACCTGTTTGCTGTGCAGCACCTGTAGATATCCCAGCTCGCGATCAGGCATCTCATCACTGTTGCACAGAATGACAGAGTACCCCGCCATAAGCATGGCCTGCTCGAAGCTCTTAGCGATGGAAGCATGGACGGGGTTGAGGATATCCGGGATGATGAACCCGACCGTATGGGTACGCTTGGTGGTCAGGCTACGCGCGATAATGTTGGGGCGATAGCCCAGTTGCTCAATAGCCTGCAATACACGCGTCCGCGCGGTTGCTGAAACCGGACGTGGCCCGCCATTAATGACATAAGAGACAGTGGCCGTTGAAACATTGGCCAGTCTGGCAACATCCTCGCGCGTGATGGTCATTGCAAGCTCTCTTTCGTGGTGATGGTAGTAAGTGGATCATCCATGCTCGGGTCTACTCGAGTAGATGCCTCAAGCATAGCACGACTGGCGGCGTCTGTCAAGACCTCACAGCCCCCCTTGCTTGGATCAGGACGCACCTTAGCGTCTCCGAGCGCCTATGCAGACAAAAAGACACCAAACCAGGGCCGCAAACCAAACGGGGCTGCTATTTAGCTCCCAGTCTTGACCGGAAAGTCTTCCATGGTCTGTTTAAATGCGTGCGCTGACTCAACCACCTCGATCTACGCGAGTAGAATTCGTGTCACTTTTACGAGATTGGGGTATTGACAAACGCGCCTGATCGCTGTATGATAACTCACCAGAATGTGCATTACTAGTGCAAATAGTGCAATGACTCCCAGTGAGTTGATTGCATCTGCTTGCTGATCACCACAAACCCGTCGGCTTACCTTCTGAGAAAAGTTGCGTACCGCACTTGTACGCGCCAGCGAGCGGTGTCTTTCCTCTCGGAACTCGCGCCCGTGCTCTCAAAGTCGCTCCCGCTTGCAGGGAAGGCCACCCGAAAAGAACCGCTTCATCGTAGGCGTACGCAGACAGACAACTGTGCGCCGCTTGCGCCAGCATGATCAGGGCTTACGTCGGAGCTTGCTTCCCGGGTTTCAGTATCGGTACCAGTAATGGCCGGTGACCCCGCTGTGGCAACTTGCCAGACAGAATGCCTTGGCCGCGGGGATTCGAGCGAAGGTGTTACATGATTGCCTATATCATCCGACGGGTGGTCACCCTGCTGTTCATCTTGGTGCTTGTTTCTGTTATCGTCTTCATTCTGATCCAACTGCCGCCAGGCGATTTCGTCACGATGCAGGCCATGAATCTGCGCGCCGCCGGTCAAAGCGTGCGCGAGGAGGACCTGAGAGCGCTGACGGTGCTGTATGGGCTCGACAAACCCCTGTACGTGCAGTACCTGACATGGATGCGCAACATGATCTTTGAAGGCAACTTCGGGCTCTCCTTTACCTACTTCAACACTACTGCAAAGGTGTCCACGCTGCTCGCACAGCGCGTGCCTCTGACCGTCGCCATCTCGCTGGCGAGCATGATCTTCGTCTGGCTGGTGGCAGTACCCATCGGTATCTACTCCGCCACCCACCAGTACTCGATATTTGACTACTTCTGGACGGTTGTGGGTTTTGCCGGCATGGCCATCCCCGGCTTCCTGCTGGCCCTGGTGATTCTCTGGATCGCCTTCTCGCGCTTTGGCATCAGCGCCATCGGGCTGTTCAGCCCCCAGTACGAGGCGGCCCCATGGAGCGTGCCGAAGGCGCTTGACCTCCTGAAGCATATCTGGGTCCCTGTGGCGATCATCGGCACCGAGGGTACGGCCGGCCTGATTCGTGTGATACGAGCCAACCTGATGGACGAGTTGCACAAGCAGTATGTGATCACAGCCCGCTCTAAGGGGCTGCCCGAGCGACGGATCCTTTTCAAGTACCCAGTCCGGATGGCCATAAACCCGATTGTGAGCACGATCGGGTGGATGCTGCCTTCCATAGTCTCGGGAGAGGTCCTGGTGTCGAGTGTCCTCAACATCCCGACCACCGGGCCGTTGTTGCTGCATGCCCTGATCCAGCAGGATATGTATCTGGCGGGGAGCATCTTGCTCATCCTGAGCACACTCACCGTCACAGGCACCCTAGTTTCGGATATCCTGCTGACCTGGCTTGACCCGCGCATTCGCTTCGATTGAGGTGAGGGACACGTAATGGAATCTCAGAGCCTGGCTCGGCCTGACGGGGTCAACCTGCCACGACCTGACCACCCGGACACGCAAAATCCGAGCGTCGCGGAAGCGAGGAAGAAGGAGCGCTTCTACTTCGCCTCGCAGCGACAACTGATCTGGTGGCGCTTCCGGCGCCATCGACTGGCTATGATGGCCCTCCCCATCTTGATTGCGCTTTACGCACTCGCCCTGCTCTGCGAGTTCATCGCGCCCTATACGACTACCCGCGACTTTCGCAGCTACACCTACGCGCCGCCGCAGTCCATTCACTGGCTGGCCAGCGACAGAGATCACCTGACGCTGGTTGGTCCGTATGTGTTTGCCCTGGACTCTAGCTTCGACCCGAAGACGTTCCGGATGGTCTACCGGGAGAATACGAAGATCCGATACCCCATACGCCTCTTCGTCCATGGAGACTCTTACAAGCTGTGGGGACTGATTCGTACCGATCTCCATCTGTTCGGAGCCGAGGGCGCGCCGGTGCTGCTGTTCGGCACCGACAGGCTGGGTCGCGACATCTTCTCGCGGATCGTCTACGGCGCCCGCATCTCGCTGACCATCGGCCTGGTTGGGGTCTTCGTGAGCTTCATCCTTGGGCTGATGCTGGGAGGCATTTCGGGCTTCTTTGGCGGCTGGGTAGACAACGTGGTGCAGCGCACCATCGATCTGCTGATGTCGCTCCCTAGTGCGCCCCTTTGGATGACGCTGGCCGCAGCTCTTCCGCGCAACTGGTCCAGTCTCCAGACCTACTTCGCCATCACGGTCATCCTGTCAATCATCGGGTGGACCGGGCTGGCGCGGGTGGTACGCGGCAAGTTGCTGGCGCTACGCGAGGAGGATTTCGCCATTGCTGCGAAGGTCGCGGGAGCCAGCGACTGGCGCATCATCTGGAAGCATCTGCTGCCGCTCTTTTTTAGTCACATCGTGGTATCGCTGACGATGGGCATCCCGCGCATGATCCTCAGCGAGACTGCCATGAGCTTCATCGGTCTCGGATTGCAGCCGCCTGCGGTCAGTTGGGGCACGCTCTTGCAGGACGCACAGCAGATCTCGTCGGTGGCGTCCTTTCCCTGGCTCTTGCTCCCGTGCGTGTTCGTGATCGTCACGGTGCTGATGTTCAACTTCGTAGGTGACGGATTGCGCGACGCCGCCGATCCATACGCCCTGGGGTGATGCCATGAGCGAAAACGACCTGCTGGTCGAGGTCAAGGATCTCAAGACCTACTTCTACCTCTACGAAGGGATCGTGCGCGCGGTAGACGGCGTCTCTCTCGCCATCCACCGCGGCAAGACCCTGGGCATCATCGGCGAATCGGGCTGCGGCAAATCCGTCCTCGCCCAGTCCCTGCTGCGCATCGTCCCTTCTCCACCTGGCAAGATTGTGGGCGGGCAGATGCTTCTGCATCGCGGGCAGAACGGTCAGCGGGATGTCACCGACCTGGCTCAACTTGATCCCGCGGGGGAGGAGATTCGCAGGATCCGCGGTAAGGAGATCGCCATGATCTTCCAAGAGCCGATGACATCATTTGGCCCCTTGAACACCATCGGCGACCAGATTATCGAAACGATTTTGTTGCATAAGCCAGGAACGAGCAAAGGCCAGGCGCGAGCATTGGCGACGGAAATGCTGGGGAGAGTGGGTATTCCCAGGCCGGAACGGCACGTAGATGCCTACCCCCACCAGCTTTCGGGGGGCATGCGGCAGCGGGCCATGATCGCCATGGCCCTCTCGTGCCAGCCCTCCCTTCTGCTAGCCGACGAGCCCACGACAGCGCTGGATGTCACGATCCAGGCACAGATCCTGAGCCTCTTGCGGCAGCTGCGCCAGGAATTCGGCATGGCTATCATGTTCATTACGCACGCGCTGGGAGTGATAGCCGAGATCGCCGATGAGGTGGTAGTGATGTACCTCGGCCGCGTCGTGGAGCAGGCCAGGATCGACGACCTCTTCTACGATCCCAGGCACCCATACACGGCCGCGCTGCTCAGGAGCATCCCCCGAGTTGACAGGCGCGCCGAGGGCGAGCTGCCTGCCATCGAGGGGGTGGTGCCAGACCCATACGAGGTTCCGCCAGGGTGCTCTTTCTCCGATCGCTGTCGACACTTCATGCCGGGCCTGTGCGATCGAGCTGTGCCGCGCTTGAAGGAGGTGACCGAGCAGCATTGGGTGCGCTGCTATCTGTACGGCCAGGAGGTGGACGCGGGGCAACCGGAGGTGGTGCATGCCTGACGAGCGAAAGGTTCTGCTGGAGGTAAAGGGGCTCCAGAAGTACTTCCCAATCCAGCGCGGCTTGCTCAAGCGCACGACTGGCTATGTGAAAGCCGTCGACGGGGTGGATTTCTTTATCAAGGAAGGGGAGACCCTGGGCCTGGTAGGGGAGTCGGGTTGCGGCAAGACCACCACCGGCAGGTGCATCGTCAGAGTCCTGGAGCCGACTGCGGGAGAGATCCTGATGCAGGACGACTCGGGCGCGATGCTGGCGGTGAACAAGCTGGACCGCAAGGCCCTGCACGTCTTCCGTCGCAACATGCAGATGATCTTCCAGGATCCATATTCCTCCCTCAATCCGCGCATGACGGTGTTTGAGATCATCGGAGAACCACTGGTGGTGAACGGCATCGCACGCGGCCGGGAACTGGAGGACCGCGTGGAGCAGGTACTGGTGTCAGTTGGACTTAAAGTGGAGCACCTGCGCCGGTACCCGCACAGTTTCTCGGGCGGCCAGCGGCAAAGGATAGGCATTGCCAGGGCCCTGGTGCTCAACCCGAAGCTCATCATCTGCGACGAGCCGGTCAGCGCACTTGACGTCTCCGTGCAGGCCCAGATTATCAATCTTCTGCAGAAACTGCAGAGCCAATACCACCTGACCTACCTCTTTGTGGCTCACGATATGAGCGTGGTGAGACACATCAGCAACCGCATCTCGGTGATGTATGTTGGGAAGATGGTGGAGCTGGCGCAGACCGAGGAGTTGATGGCCAACCCCACCCACCCGTATACCGAAGCTCTGCTTTCGGCCGTGCCCAGACCTGATCCCAGGTGGAAGGCAGACAGGATCATCATGACCGGAGAGGCTCCCGACCCTGCCAACCCGCCACCGGGCTGCGTCTTTCACACCCGCTGTCGCTATGCTCAAGAGATCTGTCGTCGAGAAGAGCCGTCTTTGTGCGAGGTCTCGCCCGAGCACTACACGCGATGTCACTTCGCCAATATGATTATGCTACGAGGCATACCGTCGCACTAGATAGTGCCTTGCAGCACTGATCGGGTAGATGCCCTGATCGAAAGGAGGAAGCTACTGGAGGGGTAAGCGACTCAAAGCCAATCGTGCACAGCGCATCCAAGGGGTTTACCCGCAGGCACAAAAGGAGGACAGCCATGAAGACCCGGACACGTTTCCTGTTGGCATGCATTGTCATCGGCGCCATGCTGGCGGGATGCACCACCAGCACGCCACCGCCGACGAGCGTACCTACCACGGCCCCCAAGCCGGTGGTCGCAGCACCTACCACAACTCCCGCCGCCACGACCGCACCGGCGGCTCCCGCGGCTACGACCGTACCAGCGGCTCCCGCGGCTACGACCGTACCAGCGGCTCCCGCGGCTACGACCGTACCAGCGGCTCTCGCCTCCAAGTACAAAGAGTCGCCTATGCTGGCCGAGCGTGTGAAAGCCGGTCAATTGCCAGCAGTAGATCAGCGCGTGCCCCAGTCACCGTGCGTGGGCGTGCTCGACATCCCGGCCTCATGGATCAAGCCGGAAATCGGCAAGTACGGCGGCACCCTGCGCATGGTCGACTACGTAGCGGGCCACTGGGGCCTCGACTTCCGCTGGGTCCAGTGGGAGCCCTGGTTGCACACTGAAGGACTGACCTACGATCCGGATCACGTCTACGGCAACGTAATGAAGTCCTTCGAGATGTCGCCGGACTACAAGACCTTCACCTTCCACATGCGCGAGGGCATGAAGTTCTCAGATGGCTCGCCGTTCACAACCGAGGACATTCGCTTCTGGTACGAAGACATCCTGCTGAACGACAAGCTGACGCCGAGCATCCCAGTGGTGCTCCGAGCCGGGCAGAAGCCGGACGGTCCACCCCTGAAGGTGCAGGTTGTCGACACCTACACGTTCAAGATCAGCTTCGACGAACCGTTCGGCCTGTTCCCTGCGGTCCTGAGCACCGACCAGACTCCGACGATTGGCTCGTCTGCCTTCCTGAAGAAGTACCATCCCAAGTATACCCCGTTGGACCAGCTCGAGCCCCTGATCAAGGCGGCGGGATTCCAGCCGGGTGAATGGTGGCGCCTGTTTACGCTCATGAGCAACGAGATGCGCGAACCGAAGGACCCGGCTCCCACCGTCAACCCATACGTCGTCAAGAGTGTATCGCCGACCAAGTGGATCATGGAGCGCAACCCGTACTACTTCAAGGTCGATGCCGCTGGCAACCAGTTGCCCTACATTGACACGGTCGAGACCACCATCGTCCAGGACGTGAACGCAGGTACGCTGATGGCAACGGCCGGCCAAGTTGACCTGGGAGGCCGGATTGCCCCCATGGTGAGCGTGCCGGTGCTCAAGCAATACGAGCAGGAGAAGGGATACCGCGTGCTCCTGCCGAAGACCCATGCCATGATGGCTGAGCTGTACCTGAACCTGACTTTCGCCGATCCGGTGTGGCGCCAGGTCACAGGAGACATCCGCTTCCGGCAGGCGCTCAGCCTTGCCCTGGACCGCGAACAGATCAACAAGACGATCTACCTGGGCTTTGCCAAGCTGCCGACCACCATACCCATCAACCAATACGACCCGGCCAAGGCCAAAAGCCTGCTGGATGCGATGGGCTTGAACAAGACGGACAGCGACGGTTGTCGCCTCGGTCCGGATGGCAAGAAGTTCGTCGTGCCCATCGAGACCCTCTCGGTGGAAGGCGGTGATGAGATCCGGACGGCGGAACTGGCAGCCAAGTCCTGGAATCAGGTCGGCATCTGCACCACGGTCAAGGCGATGGATCGGGCCCTCTTCGGCCAGACCGCCGATGCTAACCAGGCTCACGTCATCACCTGGCGCGCGCACTATGCCCGCTGGCCATGGCAGCCGGGCACCCTGACCGGATTCGCCGGTTACGAAGCCTACAAGACCTATGCTCCCCTGTGGTGGGACTGGTACCAGTCAGGCGGCAAACAGGGTGAGAAGCCGCCCGATGACTACGTCACGCTGCGCGACCTAAACTCTGAGCTATGGCAGACCGGTGATACCGCTCGCCAAAAGGCGATCTGGGAGCAGATAAAGAAGATCGTCACCGACAACGTCTGGATCATCCCTACCGGCGAGGGCGCACCACTACCACTGGTCGTGAATGCGAAGCTGGGCAATGTGCCAAATGGGCCTGACACGTACCAACTGGAAGTGATATCCGCGGCCGAGATGTTCTACTACAAGTAAGCGCGACGGCGAGTGCTGGCCCGTGGCCGGGACTGGTCGGCCCGGCCACCTTCCGTGCCGGCCTACTCGCTGCCGGGCGTCCGTCGAGGAGAATGAGGATGTTCTACAAGCCTGACTGGGAAGAAGCCAAAGCGCGGCTGCTCGCCTGGTGGCGTGGCGAAGGACTCTCTCTATGTGTTTATGCACCCCGCGAGCAGCCGTTGTGGGATGGACCCAGGCCAGCATTGCCGGCTGACCCCCGGGACCGGTGGCTGGACGCTGAGTTCCGGGTCCAGTCTGCCGAATACAAGTTCGCTCACACTTTCTATGGCGGCGACGCGTTCCCTGATGCGAACCTATACCTGGGACCCGGCTGCATGGCGCTGTACTTGGGCTGCGATGGGGACTTCAGTGCGTGCACCGGCGAGTTCGAAGGGACAGATACCATATGGTTCCGTCCCTTCATCGCAGACCCGGACAGCGCGGGGCCCATCGGTTTTGATGAGCACAATTACTACTGGGGGCGCCATCTTGAGATGATCCGGCTGGCCCTCGACCGCGCGGCCGGCAGGTTCCGGGTCAGTATCCCGGTACTGGTCAATAACCTTGACATGCTCGCCTACGTACGCGGCTCAACAGCCTTGTTGTCAGATCTCGTCGAGCGGCCCGCATGGGTGCACCGCGCTCAACGCCAGATTCTCGAGCTCTACTTTCGCTATTACGACCGTATTTACGATCTTGTAAAGGATGCCGGCGGGGGATGCAGCCAGAACGGCTTCCAGGTCTGGGCTCTCGGCCGGATCACGCGAGCCGGCTGTGATCATGCGGCGATGATCTCGCCGAGGATGTTCCGGGAATTCGTCCTGCCATATGTGGCCGAGGAGTGCGAGCGCGTAGACTATGCGCTGTTCCATCTCGATGGCCCGGAATGTATTCGGCACGTAGACGCCCTCCTCGAGATACCGTCCTTGAGAGCCATACAGTGGAGCCCTAAGGGCGAAGGCTGCGGCAGTTCGCGCTGGTATCCGCTTTACGACAAGATACGGGCTGCCGGCAGATCACTGCAGCTACGTGGCGTTCGTGTCGCTGAAATCGAGCCTTTGCTCAAGCGCTATGGCCCGAATGGGATGCAGTTGTGGATCACCGCGGGGAGCGAGTCAGAAGCACGAGAGGTGCTTCACGAATACTGTAAGTGAAAAAGGAATGCTCATGATTCAGCGGCTGTTCCCGATCGATCTGCCGGAAAACTCCTGGCAGCAGTTCTGTGCAGCCGGGTATCTGGACCCGGCCTGTGGAGTGATCTATCGTCTGGATCGGCCACCGGCCCTGACTGCCAGGCGTCCCGATCCGATGGCGCCGCGCTGGAACCGGCCCAACGGGATGCCTCTGGGAGGTATCGATACAGGGTGCGTTGACCTGGAGAAGAACGGTTCCCTTGGGTACATGACGATGTTCAACTCGCATGTCCCGCGTAGGGGACCGCTCGACCTGCCGTACCTCGGCATCAGCGTTGGCGTTAAGACCTGGATCCTGGCCGACATCGATCGCTATCACGTGTCCAGCATCGGCTGGGATACGGTCTTCTACTTCGCGCCGGAAAGAAGAACAGAGGCGGGGAGCGTGAGCTGGACTCCGGAGGAGTACTTCCGCCGGGAGGACTGGCAGGTGCGCGGCGTCAAGCAGGTGCACTACTGGGGACACTACCCGATAGCCGATATGGAGTTCGAGTTGACAGAACTCACCGGCCCGCGCGGCCCCGATGGGATCGGCTACACGGGCACGGCCGGCAGACCGGCCCCTCTGACCGTCGGCGTGCGCGCCTGGACACCCTTCATTCCCGGATGCATGGAGGACTCAACAGTCCCCGCGGCGCTCTTCGAGGCGCACGTGCGGAATGTGAGTGCAAGCGTGCAGCGCGGCGCGGTGGCGTTCACTTTCCCTGGGCCGGCGCGCGAAGAATCCGAGGGGAGCTACATTTATCCCCACCAGCCCGTCTCGGGCAAGGTGCATGGAGTGCACATCACTAATGGCGGCGACATCGGGTACGTCTTGGGGGTCCTCGAGCCCGGCGTGCGTACAGGAGGTGAGCTCGGCACCGATGGGGCCGCGTGGGCCCAAATCGCAACCGCGCTGCCGCCGGTAGCCGAAGGGCAGCCGGGATCATCCGTAGCGGTCAATTTCGAGCTTGGGCCGGGCGAGGAGCGAACGGTACGCTTCTTGCTGGCTTGGTACAGCCCGCACTGGCGAGGAGGGGGCACCCTGACCGCGGGCGGCAACACCTATCGCCACATGTACGCAACCCGCTTCGCCAATGCGCTCGAGGCAGCCGAGTACCTGGCGGCGCATCACGAATCCCTCCTGCAGCGCGTTCTGCGCTGGCAGGCAGCCGTCTACGGCGCAGAGGAGTTGCCCGTCTGGCTGCGCGAATCGCTGGTTAACATCCTGCACCTGATCGCCGAAGATGGAATGTGGGCCGCGGCCGAGCCCCCTGTCGGAGACTGGTGTCGTCCCGAAGATGGACTGTTTGGGATGAACGAATGCCCCAGGGATTGCCCCTGGATGGAGACGCTGCCCTGCGACTTCTACGGCAACTTTCCGCTGGTCTTCTTCTTCCCGAAGCTTGCGCTCTCAACCCTGCGCGGGTTCAAGGCCTATCAGAACCCCGATGGGGGACTATCGCTAACCTTCACACGCACGCCCACCATCGAACTGGCGCAGGATTACTTCGATAAGTATCAATGCTCGACCAATGGGCTGTGCTACACCGATCTGATCGACCGTCTCTGGCAAGTCACAGGTGATGATCATATAGTCCAGGAGTTCTACTCATCGGTGAAGGCTAATATGATCTTCACGATGGGTCTGAACCAAGGCCCCGACGGCGTGATCAGCGTGCCGGACGGCGATGTCAACCAGGGGCAAGGGTTCATTCGGCCTCTTCCCCCAGGAAAGGGGTTGAAGTTCGGCGGCGAACACAACGGTGTGTTCGGAATGAGCAGCCATCTAGGGGGCATGCACCTGGCACAACTGCGCCAGGTTGAACGCATGGCGCGTCACGTGGGTGATGAGGAATTCGCACGTCAGTGCCGGACATGGCTCACTCAGGGATCTGGGTCCCTGGAGTCGAAGCTGTGGGCGGGCGACTATTACCTCAACTACTGGGAGCCCGAGACCAGCCACAAGTCGGATTTGATCTACGCGTACCACCTGGTTGGCGAGTGGATGGCACGGCTCCATGGTCTGCCGGGGGTCTTCGAGCCTGGGCGGCTGGCGAAGGCTCTGGATACCATCGCCCACAAGAATGTGGCACTGACGAAATTCGGCGCCGCCATGTTCGCTCGGCCCGACACCAGTGCTGAGGACCGTAGCTTTGAAGCGTTCTACGGCGCGTACAGTATGTTTCCATCCGAAACTATCCTGTTGGCCGCTAACTTCATGTATGGCGGAAATGTGGAGTTGGGGGTGGAGATTGCCCGTCGGCACTGGGAGAACCTGGTGTGTCGCCAGGGATGTAGTTGGCAGATGCCGAATATCCTGCGCGGTGATATGGATACAGGAGAGCGGTCATTCGGTAGCGACTATTACCAGGACATGATCGTCTGGATGCTGCCGGCTGCCATGCAAAGACAGGATCTGGCCTGGTTGTGTCGAGAGGGTGGACTAATCGACCGCGTGGTACGTGCGGGCATGTCCGATCAGGAGAACGATATCGGTTCTACTGGCGCTGCGGATCATAGCCCCATGACAACTCTGGGCCAACGGGAGAGCTAGGCTGTGGCGATCGCCTTTGCCTCAATACTGATCGCCGCGCTCGTCGTGGTGTGCATTGCCCTCACGGCGCGCTGGATAGTGGGCTCCGCCGCCCGCCAGGCCGGCGCCAGTTTCCGTGCGGCCGATATCATCACGAATGAGAGCCGGGTACCTGCTTTCTGGACGCGCCCACTCTGGCTGAGCATCGATCGCCTGCGCCAGAAGGGGGCGAGCGACTGCCAGATCGAGCAGGATGGGCGTGCAGCCAAAGCGCGGCTGCTCGACCGACTGGAGGTGCTGATTCGCTTCATGCAGAGAGTACAGGTATTCGAGGATGAAGAAACGCGAACCATTGTGCTCGACCGGTTGCGCCAGGCGCACTCGCGGTGGAGCGAGCAGAGCTGGCAGGAGCTCCTGCGCCGAGACGATGCGGCGATAGCCGGCGGACTACTGCCGCCTGATACGGAGGAATAGGATGCAAGACAGGTTGCTGTTCCCTGCGGAGACCATACACAACGCATGGCAGCAGTTCAGGGCCGTAGGCTTTTTTGAACCCGCCTGCGGCGTGCTCTACAGGCTCGACCGCTATGTGCACCAGCGCATGCGCCGGAAGCGGCCGAATGGGATGCCGCTCGGCGGCATCGACACCGGCTGCATTGATCTGGAGAAGAACGGCACCCTCGGGCTGATGACGATTTTTAACTCGCATGTGCCTCGCCGTGGACCCCTCAACCTGCCCTTCCTGGGAGTCAGCGTCGGGCGCCAGACCTGGGTCCTGGCCGACCTCGATCACTATCATGTATCCGTGATCGGTCACGAAACCGTCTACTACTTCTCTGCCGAGAACGAAGGGGATGACTCCTCTACCCGATGGTCAGGCGAGGAGTATCTCAAGCGACTCGACTGGCGCGTGCGCGGGGTGGAGGAACTCCACTACTGGGGTCACTACCCGGTCGCTGATATGGAGTACGAGCTAACGGAATTCCTCCCAGAACCGGCGCCTGGCAGCAGCAACTACATGGGCGGGAACAAGACACCGTCCGTCTTGAGCGTCGGCGTGCGAGCCTGGTCGCCGTTTGTGCCAGGTGATGTCGATGCGTCCATGATCCCGGGAGTGATCTTCGAGGTGCGCCTGCGCAATACCGGTGCAAAGTCGCTTGAGGGCGCGGTGGCTTTCACTTTCCCCGGCCCATCGCTGGAGGAAGCGGAGGATGCGCCCGGCTTCCCACACCAAGGGGTAACGGGCAAACTGTCCGGCGTCCATGTTACCAATGGTCGGGACATCGGATACGCAGTTGGAGCCATTGGCGAGACAGTCCGAACCGGCGGTGAGTTAGGGACGAACGGGCAGGCCTGGTCTGAAATTCGGTATCGTCTACCGCGAGTCCTGGAAGGTCAACCCGGCTCCTCCGTTGCCGTAGATTTCGAGATCCCGGCGGGCACAGAGAAGGTCGTGCGATTTGTGCTGGCCTGGTACAGCCCAATCTGGCGCGGCGGTGGCACGCTGGCCAGTGGTGGGAATGCCTACCGGCACATGTATTCACTCCGCTATCATAATGCGGTCGAAGTGGCCGAACGGCTGGCAGCCGAACACCAGCAGCTATTACGGCGCGTGCTGGCCTGGCAGCAGGTAGTTTACTGCGAAGACACATTGCCCATCTGGCTGCGCGAATCTCTGGTGAATGTCTTGCACCTCCTTACTGAGGATAGCCTCTGGGCGACCGCCGAGCCTCCCATTGGGGAGTGGTGCCGCCACGAAGACGGGCTTTTTGCGCTCAACGAATGCCCGCAAGACTGCCCCCAGATCGAGTGCATCCCTTGCACTTTCTATGGCAACATGCCGCTCGTGTACTTCTTCCCGCAACTCGCCCTCTCGACGCTGCGCGGCTTTAAGGCCTACCAGAATGGCGACGGCTCCATCCCGTTCAACTTCAGCCGGCCGCCCACGATTGAATTGGCCCACGATTTCTCGGAGAAGTACGAAGTATCCACCAATGGGCCATGCTACGTAGAGTTGGTGGATCGTTCATGGCAACGGTCAGGGAGTGATGCCGTTCTACGCGAGTTCTACGATTCGGTCAAGCGCAATGTTATCTTCACCATGAATCTTAACCCGGGGCCCGACGGCGTTATCAGCGCGCCGGTGGGCAATTTCAACCGGGGTGATGGCTGGGTGAGACCACTGCCGGAAGGCAAAGGGATCAAGTTCGGGGGCGAACACAATGGCGTCTTTGGCATGAGCAGCCACCTGGGAGGCCTCCACCTGGCCCAGTTGCGCCAGGCACAGCGCATGGCCGATCACATGGGGGATGTGGAGTTTGCCCGGCGTTGCCAGGAATGGATCGAGCAGGGCTCACGATCCCTGGAAGAGAAGCTCTGGACAGGCACGCACTACCTCAACTACTGGGAACCGGAGACGGGCAGGAAGTCCGATCTGATCTACGCTTACCAACTGATCGGCGAATGGATGGCGCGCTACCACGGTCTATCAGGCGTGTTTCCTGCCGATCGTGTCTTTACCACACTCGAGACCATTCGTCGGGTCAACATGCCGTTGACCAAATTCGGGGCAGTGATGTTTGCCAGGCCGGAAGGCACCCTTGCTACATCGGCTGAGGTGGGCTATGGGGCCTATAACATGTTCACATCAGAGAGCATCCTGCTGGGTGCCACATGCATGTACGCTGGCGAGGTCGAGTTGGGCCTGGAACTGGTGCGCAGACACTGGGAAAACATTGTGTGCAGGCTCGAAACGACGTGGGAAATGCCCAATTTGCTGACGGGCGACGCAGATACCGGTGAGATGTCGTTCGGCAGTGATTACTACCAGAATATGGCTCTGTGGGTGCTCCCGGCCGCTGTGGCGGGCGAGGATCTGGCAAGCGCCGTCCGGCCGGGTGGATTGATCGATCGTATCATTGCAGCAGGAAGGGGAGGTGAGCATGCTTGAAACGACGCGCGCTGGCGAAGAGTTGTCCGCGCCACAATACCGCAACCTGGGATTTGTCGTAGTCACGCCAAATGGGCCAAGTGATGGTGGAGATTTCGGACCTCTCACGCCAGGCACTCGCACGGCTGGCATCCAGGAGGCGGTTGATGCCGCGACCCAATCCTTCCGCAACCTGTTCATCGCTGGCGTTCAGGCAGCAGGCCGCTCGCGCGAGGATTTCTTGAGCTGGGATCCCGACAAGGGCTGGCTGCCGACAGGCGAAAAGCGCTGGTATTACACCCAGGAGACCATTCGCATACCCCCAACGCAGGGCTTCCGCATCGATGCCTGCCAAACACTGATCATGTATCAGGGATCGGGTGGCGCAGTGCTGCACATCGACAGTTGCATGGACGCCAGGTATCGGTTCGGCATCCTTGTGCAGAACAAGCGCCAGCAGCATGAGGAGGATGGCGCGGTTGTGCTGGTGAGGCCCGAGCGACCGGTACCCATGGATGGCTTCGCCGTGGTGACCGATAGCACGTTCGAGTTCTCGTCGTTGAGCGGGGGTGGGTTGTTCGACTTCGACACGTGGAGCATCGTGCGCAAGCCCTACGGAGGCGGCCTGGTCCTGGACGCTACGGTGGCCCCGGTTCTGTACAACCGTTTCTCCGTCAGTGCCATCCTGCTGGCAGAGCGCAACGTGTACCTGACCGGCGAGAAGTGCCACAATAACTGGCTGCAGGTGCTGCACAACCAGCAGAGTATCACACACCTCCAGTTGGGTGACGAACACTCACAGCCCAGTTGCAATCGGATCGACATGTCGATCAACGCCAACCAACTCGATGGCAGTACCGGTGCGCGCATTTTCGGGCACAGCAACTTCCTGACGCTTGACATCCAGAAAGCATCTCCAGGGCGCGACATCGTGTTTGAACCCAGCGCGCGAGACAACATCGTGACCGTGGCGACAGAGTTTCAGCCGCTGGGGTCATCAAACCCCGCGCGCAAGCGGGGAGCGCTGCTCGAGCGCAATCATCTCACTTGCACCAACCGCGCCGTTGAACCCACTAATCGGATCATCACGGCACGAGCTTGGGGGTTCAACGTTGAGACACCGCCCGTTCCGCCCTCAGGTGAGGTGGTCACCAATCGCAATGTGGCGCCGGTCGACATCATCATTGTGGCACCCGGCGAGGTGTCGACATGGTCGTTGACCGATACTCGCGGCGCCACGCTCCATCTGGAGCATGGGTTGCGCTGCGGCCAGCAAGTGACGCTGCAACCGGGCGAAGTTATTGGCTTGACCTATGTCATCGCGCCACAATGGAGGTGGAAGGCCGCGGGATAGGCCGACCTGGACAGCACGGCAGATCCTACGCAATGGATCGCGCGGCAACGCTTCGAAAAGTGATCGCGCGGAACCACACGCGCAAACACATGGTTCAAGACAGGCAGAGTCCATCGCCACCTGCTTGAGGCGCGTACCGGCTGTGCTTTGTGTCAAAACTGACGGATCACGGTCGGACCGCAACTGATGGCCGACCGCGATCCGTCGGAGGTGGTGGTCATCACCGGATGACCTGCTCACCCTGTGCGCCAGCACAGCAAACTCTCGATCAACGGGAGGCAAACAACTGATGGTGGTCAGCCCCGTGAAGTAGCGGGGGTCAAGAAGCACCAACTCCAATTGATGTGTGCTCGGCATCATCAGCCTGAGCCGCAGACGGACATTGCCGAAAACGGATCGCGATCCCCAAGCACGGCCAATAGACCATCGTGAGCCAGGACCCCTACGTGTGCAATGAGACCCCTGGCAAGAACCGCTGTCAACTCCATACTGGGAACTCCAAGTGTGCCCAGGCAACTCCCCGCAATGCAGTCCTCAACCCTGGTGAAGCAGCGAAGGTCAAAGTTCTACACAATCACGGCCTGGCCTGCATTCCCGCTGTCACGCGTCACTTCGGCGCCTCCGAGCCAGAGCTGTTGGAGCGTCTCGGCACTCCTGCGCCTTGAGAGGGCCCTGGTATGCGCGCTTGGGGCAATTGGCGATATTGGGGTATTGACAAATGCGCCAGGTGGCTGTATGCTTGTGTCAGTATATGCAGTGATATTGCAAATACTGCAAAATCCAGCGATGAATTGACTAAATCCGGTCACCCGGTCACCCGGTCACCTGTGTCGGCCTGGGAGTTGCGTGCCTGGTGTGCAGACGTCAGTGGCGGCGAGCGTTGGCATTGACCCCGCATCCTGCACGCGCTCTCAAGACCGCTCTTGCTTGGGCGGAGGGAAAGTGGCAATAGCGTCAGATGCGGCGGCTTCAGGTCGCGCGGCACAAGTGGCGAGACTTCCGCAAAGCGGATGATCATCTTCGAGGGTGGTACGGTGTCAAACATGGGCAACAACTGCGCAAACAGTAGCTCCGTTTTGGTTCCCGGTCCGAGCCAGGCGACAGAAAGCTTGTGGCTGGCGATTCAGCCCGCCATCCGGTATGCCCGCGGCATGCTGGCGCTGATGGTCGTTTGGCATCTACTCTCTTTGAAGGTCGACAACGCGGTGCTCCTACCCTCGCCGTTGATGGTCGCGAGCGACTGGTGGAGCCTCTTGTTGAGCGGCAAACTGCTCGGTCATTTCCTTTCGAGTGTTTGGCGGGCGGTTGTCGCATTCCTTCTTGCCGGGGCGGTCGCCATCCCGCTGGGCCTTCTGATGGGTTTGAGTCGCATAGCCGAAGATGTGTGTGATCCGATCGTCGAGCTAGTCAGGCCGATCTCCGGCATTGCCTGGATTCCACTTGCTCTCTACATCTTCGGGATCGGCAATGCGCTGCCGATCTTCATCATCTTCTATGTGGCCTTCTTTCCGTTTGTGCTGAATACCATCGCTGGCGTGCGGTCGGTCGACCCCATCCTCGTCCGGGCAGCAAAGGTTATGGGTCTCCGTCGCTTCGAGATCATACGGCAAGTGATCCTCCCCAGCACGCTGCCGTCCGTGCTCACAGGTGCCAGGCTCGGTGCTTCGGGCGCCTGGATGGCGCTGATCGCGGCAGAGTTTGTGGGGGCGCCCAGCGGCTTGGGTTTTGCCATCCAATGGTATGGAGGTCTCTTGAGAACCTCGGACATGCTGGCAATGATCGCCACCATTGCTCTGCTCGGCTACGGCACGGACGTCGCGCTCCGCGGGCTTCATCGACGACTGACGCCCTGGGCCGCAGGACTGGGGGTGGCGCAATGAATCGAGTGCGCTCCGCTCGGCTCTTGAGAAACATCGCGTCGCCCATCGCATTTCTGGTCATTTGGCAGCTTTGGGGCGCCGCTCAACCGCAACGGGGTGGATACCCGGTGCCGGAAAGGGTGCTCCTGGCAGCCCAGGAGCTGATCCGGACCGGTGATCTCCCGATTGCGTTCCTGGTCAGCATTCAGCGGGTTGCGGCGGGCTTCCTGCTCGCCTGCTTGATCGCGGTACCACTCGGCCTGCTGATGGGCTATTTCAGGCTTGTCGAACGCAATCTGGACCCGCTGGTTCAGACGTTCAGGTCGGTGGCTCCCATAGCCCTGGTGCCACTTGCTATCATCTGGTTCGGAACCGGCAATATCTCTGCGATCTTCATCGTCGCATACGGCGCCGTGTGGCCGCTGCTCATCAACACCATCCATGGCGTCAAGGGAGTGGATATCAAGCTGGTTAGAGCGGCACAGACCATGGGACTGAGCCGAGGGCAGATCCTTCGCACCGTCATCCTGCCCGGCGCGCTGCCCAGCATGTTTGTGGGGGTTCGACTGGCTATGGGAGTGGCGTGGGGGGCGATCGTGGCCGCCGAGCTTGCGGTCGGCGCCAAGTCCGGCTCCAGTGGAGGCCTTGGCCAGATGATGTTTTTGTTCTACGCCTACAGCGTAGAGATGAATAACATCGTGGTGTGCATGATTACCGTAGGTCTTGTGGCATTCGTCATCGACCGATCCCTACGCGCGCTCCAGGCTCTTCTTATGCCATGGGCGACACGCTAGAACCAGGAGAACACACATGCAGGGTGCCGGCGAGTCTCCAATCATCCGAGTGGAAAATGTGCAGAAGATCTTCTACGTCGCGCGCACCAGACAGACAGTTCAGGCTGTTGAGAGTGCCGATCTTCAGATCTACCGTGGTGAGTTCCTGAGCATCGTCGGCCCCTCAGGCTGCGGCAAGAGTACCTTGCTCAATATGATTGCCGGACTGGAACAACCTACCGCCGGTCGGATCACGATGGAAGGTAAACCTGTCCTGGGTCCCTCAGCCGATCGCGGCATGTGCTTTCAGGAGTATGCGCTCTTCCCCTGGAAGACTGTTTGGGAGAATGTCGCTTTCGGCCTTCGCTACGGCCCGAAGGGAGCGGGCTGCAGCAAGCAGGCCCTGAATGACACCGTACGCTGTTTCATCGATCTCGTGAGCCTGACCGGCTCAGAGAGCAAGTACCCCCACGAGCTGTCAGGCGGCATGCGTCAACGCTGTGCCCTGGCCCGTCTTTTTGCCTATGACCCAACTGTCCTGCTGATGGACGAACCGCTGGCGGCCGTTGATGCCCAGACACGTATCGTTCTGCAGGAAGAACTCCTCCGAATTTGGGGGCAGGAAGCGCTACCAGCGAATCAAAGGAAGACGGTTGTCTATGTGACTCACGCCATTGAAGAAGCCGTCTTCCTCTCCGATCGAGTAGCCATCATGAGCAGCCAGCCTGCCCATACCAGGGAGGTCGTTGTCATCGATCTCCCAAGGCCACGGACGGCAGCGGTGCGAGGCGAACCCAGGTTCCGGGCTCTGACGGATCAGATCTGGGGATTGATCCGCGACGAGGCCTACCGGGCGACACTTCGCTGAGGCCGTGCTTGGGGGTAAGGCCCTTGAACGTATCCTCTCAATAATCCGGGGTACAGTTGGCGGCAAACTGATTCTTGCTACTACATGTAGGACGTCTGCGTGTCAACTATACTACGCGCCGTAGTATGCGACCGCTCGCTCTTGACTTTCCCCCGATTTATTGAGAGGATACCCTTGAACGCGATCGGCACGCTTTGTCGAGGAGGAGGTTGCGTCTGCAAGAAAAAAGATGAGCGGATGTAAGGCACCGTTATGGGGGAATGGATCCCAATCCCGTCAATTCCGAAGTCGGAGCAATCAGGGAGATCAGAAGGAGTTATCATGTCACCGAAGACGCTAGTGTCCCGAACTGTGTGCCTGGTTTTGCTGTTAGCAGTGATTACCGGTTGTGCGGCTCCCGCCGCGCCCACCGCCGCGCCAGCGGGCGCGGCAGTCGCGGCGCCTACCGCAGAGCCAGTTGCAGTCGCCACCGCCGCGCCGGCCGCGAAGGCGCTGACTCTGAGAATTGGGCGATTTCCGAATGGCGCCGGTGCGGCTTTCGTGACGGTCTACATGCGCGACCATCAGCTCATCGAGAAGGCCGGCAAGGAGCTTGGCTACGATCTGACCGTAGAATGGCAAGATTTCCCGACAGCCGTGCCCGTTGTCCAGGCCCTGACGGCAGGACAGTTGGACATCGGACCTATGGGCAGCACGGCCGGGCTGAACCTGATTGCAGGCGGCCAGGCGGTAACTCCCATCAGCAATGCCGAGGGGCATTTCAAAGTCGTCGTGGTCACTCGCCCGGACTCAGACGTGAGGAGTCTGGAGGACCTGAAGGGCAAGACAGTCGCAGTGGCGGTAGGTACGGACCTGTACAATATCTTCGCCGAGATGCTGCTGGGCACGTTCGGCTCGGCTGACCCCGCGCAGGCCGGGATCAATATCGTGAACGTCAGTACTCCTGCCCAGTTGGCTGCCGTTCCGCAGGGCTCCGACGCAGCGATCGTCACGAATCCCGCCTTCCTCAAAGCTCATGATGAGGTGGGAACGGTCGCGATCGTCAATTCCTATGGCTACACAGAAAGCTACTACAAGGGCGTCCTGGGTGAGGGCGCAGGTCTGCTCATCCCATCGGCGGAGAAGTCCGTGTTTTGGCCTGAAGGGTACTACGGACACAGAGCCCTCTTCATTGCACGCGATGCCGTGATCAAGGAGAATCCGAAGGCCGTGGCGGCCTTCTTGGTGGCGCAGCAGCGGGCCATCGATGCTCTGCGACAGATGAGCGCAGAAGAAGTGGCAGCGCTCTGTGAGAAGGATTGGGGATTGCCTGCGGCGATGGGCAAGGAGATCGTCTCCAACGATCTACTGATGACCCGCGGCTGGGCCTTCCTGACCGAAGGCGACGCCAAGGTGCTGAACCTCCAGGTCGGCCTGCTGGTCAAGAACGAAGTGATCAAGGAAGCCATTCCGTGGGCCACGTTGGCCGAGTATCTGGGCAAATCGGGCGAAGTAGCGAAGATCGCCTGGGAAACGCTGGGGTCCAAGCCATCCATGGACGAGATGCTAGACATCAGCATTGACAAGCGCGGCAACCCGACCTGGGAGACCGCAAAGTGGGTCGCGCCTAACTAAGGCGGGCGATGGCCCATTTGAGGGAGGCGACCCGCGGGCGTTGGTCATCGCGGTTGGGTCGCCTCCCCAGGTCACGACGCGGAGGCAAGGGTGGTTCAAGCGACTGAGCGACTAGCGATTCTGGGCTTCGGCGAAGCGAGCTACGAGATAGCCAGGGGTTTGCACGCGGCCGGGCTACCAGGAACACACATCTGGAAGCGGCAACCATGGTCGGCTACGGTACTGAGCCGGGCACGCGAGGCCGGCGCGACTCTCTGCGCGGACCCTTGCGAGACGGTGAAAGGCGCCGATATCGTCTTCTCTCTCGTCACTCCCACTGCCGCGCCGGAGGTGGCTGAGCGGGCAGCCTGTGGGCTTGCTGGCAAATACTACCTGGACCTGAACGCCGCCTCACTGCGGACCAAAGAACAGGCCGCTGAGATCGTCGAGACAGCCGGCGGGCTTTTTGTTGACGGCGCTATCATGGGACCCCTCAAGAGACAGCAGCACAGGGTCAGCACGCTCGTTTCGGGTCCCGAGGCCGCCAAGTTGGCTGCCACGCTGCGCAGTTGGGAAATGGACGTGCGAGCGATCGGCACGCGGATCGGACTGGCTTCAACCGTCAAGATGATCAGGAGCGTTTACACCAAGGGGCTGGAGGCTCTCGTGCTCGAGTTCATGGTGGCAGCCAACCACTACGGAGCGACCGAGGAAGTACTCGACTCCCTTGAAGAGATCTTGCGAATAGGACCTTTCCTGCTGCCGTTCCGGCAGATGGTCGCCGAGTTGATTCTCGAGCAGGCGCCGCATGGCGCACGACGTGTTGCCGAGATGGAGCAAGTAGTACGTACCCTGGAAGAAATCGGCATCGAGCCATTGATTGCCAGAGCTACACTTGCCCGCCTCCAGTGGGGTGTTTCGGAGGTCAGACTCAAAGAGCACTTCGCTGATGGATCGCCTGAGAGCTATCAACAAGTGTTGGACGTCATTGAGCAGACCGCTCTGCAACCGGCACAATAGCCGGCTCCGCTTTCCGTTGGGAAGGAACACAACTATGCCTGGAATATGCTCGGATTTCCTTGCTGATTCGCTTGTTGCTGCCGGCATCCCCTACGTTGTCGGCATCCCCGGGCACGGCAACCTGGTCTTTGAGGATGCGGTGCTGCGGCGCGAGGGGCGCCTTTCCTGGCTGCTGGTGCGCCACGAGCAGTCGGCCGCCCACCTGGCAGACGGCTATTTCCGCGCCTGCGGGCGCCCCCTGGCAATCACCACTTCCGTAGGTCCCGGCGCTTTGAACACTCTGATCGGCGTGGCCACAGCCTATGCCGACTCCACCGCGATGGTAGTGATAACCGGTGAGCCGCCCACCAAGAATTATGGGCGGGGATGCCTGCAAGAAATCGAGCGTAAGAACTGGTGTGATTTCGCGAGCGTCATCCGACCCTTGGTGAAGCAATCATTCCAGGTGACCCTGCCGGAGCAGTTCCCCGGCGCGGTGGCGCAACTCGTGAAGTTGGCTATCACCGGGCGGCCTGGGCCGGTGCACCTCGACTTTCCCATGGACGTCCAGGCGGCGCCATGTGGCGAAGAGCCGGTGGTCGCGGCCACACGTCAGATTGCCCAGCGCATGCGGCCGGATGCAACCGGCCTCGAAAAGGCCGCTTTGCTGCTGGCGCGGGCAGAACGACCCGTGATTCTGGCAGGTGGTGGCGTAATCAACGCTGCGGCGCAGGATGAGCTGCGTGCGCTGGCTGAGCACCTGGCCGCGCCCGTGATCAACAGCCTCAGCGGCAAGGGCGCTCTGTCCGATGATCACCCGCTGGCTGGCAGGACCTGCGGCTCCAAAGGCACCGATTGCGCCAATGAACTGGCGCGCAATGCCGACGTCATCCTGGCTGTCGGCACCCGTTTTGGGGAGTGGGCCACAAGCTCCTGGCATCAGGGAGCCACGCTGAGCATTCCCCCAACACGCCTGATCCATCTCGACATCGACGACCGGGAACTGGGCAAGAACTACCCCACCGAGGTGTCCCTCTGGGCTGACGCCAAGGCGGGTCTGGCCGATCTGCTGGCTGCCGTCCGCCAATCTGTGCCCCCGCGCGACTTGCGAACGTCGCCGTGGGTGAAACAGATGGATAGCTGGCGCCGAGCATGGTTTGCCCGTCTCGATGCACGAGCTAATGAGGCGCCGCACATTACGACCACTCGCGCCCTGCGCGAGCTACGCGCTGCCCTGCCGCGCGAAACCATCGTGCTGGGCGCAGCGGGACATGCCCAGGGGCAGATGTTCCAAGAGTGGGAAACTTACGCGCCGCGCACCCACCTGAGTTCTGCCCACTTTTCAACTATGGGCTTCGCGCTGCCAGCAGCGATCGGGGCCAAGCTGGCATGTCCCGATCGCCTGGTCGTTCCGATCATGGGTGACGGCGACTTTCAGATGAGCACCCACGAGCTGGCAACGGCCGTACAGAACAATACACCGATCGTTGCTGTGGTACTGAACAACGGCGGGCTGCTCTCAGTCCGCGACCTCCAGATATCGGCGCTGGGCTCCAGGCGCTTCGGCGGAACCGAATTCCGAGTTCGGCAGGGCAGCGGACAGAGCAGCAACCCGGACTTCGTAGCGTTGTCCGCGGCATACGGGGTGAAGGCGGAACGGGTCACGACCGCCGAGGGGATTGGCCCGGCGTTGCGCCGGCTGATCGACGCCGGGGTCCCCGGACTGCTCGAGATCGTAACGGCGTCCGACTTCCCCAATTCGGACGGGCTACGAGTCAGTTATTTCGAGATGCCGGTTCCTGCTCCCTGAGTCGCCAAGCCAGGGGTATCGATCCGGCCGGATGCTTCATTGACGCCCATCACGCACGGCGGAGGTCAACGGAAATGAATTCTCGCGAGCGTTTTCTGGCAACCATGAGCTTCGAGAAGCCCGATCGCGCGCCTTTCCTGGAGTTCGGGTATTGGTCTGGGGCAGTGCGAAGGTGGTACCGCGAGGGCTTATCTTGGCATGCCGGCATCCCGACTGCTGAAGAGTGGCCCGATGGCCGCGCCATCTTCCACAACCGGATGATGGGCGCTTTTGGTTCGCCCGACGACAGAGACGTCATGGACTGCCTGGGGATGGATCGCGCGCCACAACGCGTTCAGTTTAAGTACTTCCTGTATCCCGAGTTTCCGGAGCGAATCCTGGAAGATCGAGGCGCTACCTATGTGTGGTCCGATGCTGACGGTGCGTTGAAACTTGAATCGAAGGACCGCTCATCCATGCCCCAGTGGCTGGGGTGGGCCGTCTCTAACATGGAAGACTGGCAACGAGTCAAAGCCGAGAGGCTGCGTTTCTCACTCGAAGGGCGGCTACCCGCCAACTGGGACGAGCTCGTGGTTACGTACCGTGATCGCGATTTTCCCCTCATCCTGGGCGACATACAGGGATTCTATGGATCGCCGCGACGTCTCTTGGGGGCGGAGCGTGTCTTGTATGCGTTCTACGACCACCCCGAATTGATCAGAGACATGATCAACTACCTGGCTGATTTCTGGATTGCCTTATACGATCAGGTGCTCCGGCTGGTGCAGGTAGATGCCGCTCTGATCTGGGAGGACATGTGCTACAAGGGTGGTCCCCTGATCTCCCCAGCCATGTTCAGAGAATTCTTGCTCCCGGCCTACAAGAAACTGATCGGCTTCCTGCGCGAGCGGGGCGTGAGCCACGTGATTGTGGATACAGACGGTGACTGTCGAAAACTGCTACCCCTGTTCGTCGAGGCAGGTGTCACGGCGGTACTTCCCTTCGAGGTGACTGGCGGACAGAATGTGGTCGAGGTACGCGAGACCTTTCCCCATCTCGGCATAGCGGGCGGTATTGACAAGCAAGCCCTGGCGGCGGGGCCGCGGGCGATTGATGAGGAATTGGAGACGAAACTGCCGTTCATGCTCCAACATAGAGGTTACATCCCGTGTGTCGATCACACCGTGCCGCCAGATGTGAGTTGGGACAATTTCGCCCATTACCGGCAGCGGCTTCAAGATCTCTGCCAGCAAGCATGAAGATAGCTCTGAGCCGCCCAGGAGGGATGGCACGTGGATAGCGGATTGCGTGGGAAGACGGCATTGGTCACCGGTGGCAGCAGCGGGATCGGGCGGGCGATAGCCCTGGCCCTGGCCGCCGAGGGTGTCGATGTAGCGGTGGCCAGCCGTGATCCGTGCCAGGAAGTGCTGGGGGAAATCCGGGCGTCGGGCGTGCGGGCCGTGCGACTGTGCAAGGATCTGCGTGAGGAAGCACAGGTAGTAAGCATGGTCAACGAGACCGTATCGGCGTTCGGCCATCTCGACCTGTATGTCAACAATGCGGCCTGGCATTGGCATGAGCCGATTACGCGCATGACAACCGATGGTTGGTTGAACACACTCCAGATCAATTTGCTTTCATGTGCCTGGACCTGCCGCGAGGTAGGCGCTCACATGATCGTCCGGCGCCAGGGCAGCATCCTGATAGTTGGATCCACCGCTCAATACAACCCAGCCTATGGGGAGGCTGCCTATCATTCCAGTAAAGCTGCTCTGGCGTCTTTGATGCAGACCGTGGCGATCGAGATGGCGCCATATGGCATCAGGGTCAACATGCTTGTGCCGGGCAGCTTCCCCACGAGGCTGAACCCTGTCAACGCCGAGCGTGTCGAGTTGATCAAGCGCGACATACCACTGCGCCGGTTGGGCAGGCCTGAAGATTGCGGACCTGCCGCGGTATTGCTGCTGTCAGACAGGCTCAGTCCCTATACGACGGGGGCCGAGCTTGTCATCGGCGGCGGAATCCATTTGCGGCCATTTGTGCGTCTTAGCGACGACAACTTGATTGCCTTGAACACTCAGACAGGAGGCCCACAATGAGGGTAGAGGACACGCGCAAGGACAAGCGGCCTCAGACGCTCCAGACAGCACTGAGAGCGGGCCAGGTCCTGACTCTTTTCTCTGAGCGCGAACCAGAACTGAGCGTCGCCAGGGTCGCTGGGTTACTGAGTGTGCCGCCGAGCACGGCCTATCGCCTCCTGGCCAGCTTACAGGAAGCCAGTTTGGTGGAGCAGAATCCTGAAACGAAGCGTTACCGGCTCTCCTGGATGATGTTCACGCTGGGCAACAGCGTGCTCAACCGGATTGGCCTGGGCGGAAGAGCTGACTCGGCGATGCGCAGTCTTGCCGACGTAAGTGGCGAGACGGTGAACCTGGGCGTGCGCAGCGGCGGAGCTCTGATCTATCTGCGAAAGATCGAGAGCCCTGAGATGCTGCGAGCCGACACTCATATCGGCAGCCGCGTCCCCTTGCACTGCACCGCGTTGGGCAAAGTGCTACTGGCCTTTCTCAGCCCGAGCGAGCGAACAATCGAGATAAGGTCGCTTTCTCTTCGCCGTTGGACCGAGCACACCATTACTGACCCTGATAGGCTGGAAGAGGAGTTGCAGTGTGTACGAGCTTGCGGCGTAGCTATCGACAACGAAGAGTTTCAATCCGGCGTGCGAGGCATGGCGTGCCCCATCCGAGACAGGCGAGGCCAAGTCATCGCAGGACTTAGTATCGGCGCGCCGGTCAGCAGGCTAACTGATGCCCGTATACGCGAGCTCGAGTGCCCGCTGCGAGAACAGGCAGACGGCGTCTCTCGGAGCCTGGGATGTCCGGAAGAGTGCCTCTCGCTTCATCCCGCATAAGCCCTTGAAGGTCTAGCGCGTTGTAAGTGAGCGTTCATCGGCGCGCCGCTGAACTGCCTGACTGCTCGCCACGCAAGTGCGATAACGTGGGACATGGGCCGGGGCGAGGAAAAGGCGGCAAAGGAGACAACTTCATGTTTACAAGCATTCATCACACAAGCTTCACTGTGAGCGATATCGATCGCTCGATAGCCTTCTATCGCGACGTGCTCGGGATGGAATTGGTAGTCGAACGCGAGGTGGCAGGTGATTACCTGGCGGATCTCATGGGCTACGCGGATCTCCATCTGCGTCTGGTGTTCCTGCGGACTGGAACCAACCAGGTGGAACTCATCCAGTATCTTCGCCCGCAGGGAAGGCCGGTCGATCCAGCCAAGTGCAACCCCGGCACCGCGCACATCTGCTTCCTGGTCGACGACCTCCAAGCCGTGTATCGACAACTGGTTGCCAAGGGAGTCAGGACCGAGGGCTCGCCGGTGCCGATCGTGAAGGGGCCGAACAAGGGAGGATATGCTGTTTTCATCTATGACCCGGATGGCATCGCGCTGGAGTTGCTCCAGTTGCCAAAGCAGGCGCCCCAGGCAGTCTCGAGTTAACCAGATGAGGGCACTGACAAGCAGGCAAGATGACCGACAGGAGGTGCGGAAGGTGCCGGCGGTCGGCCTGCGCACAACAGAGAGAGGAGAGATATGGGCATTGAAGTTGGACAGGACTGCTTCAGGTACGAGGTGGCAGAAGGATGGGGCCGGTTACCTGAAAACTGGCAGTGGGGTGACGTCGTCAGCATCGCCATCGGCCCGCAGGATGAAGTGTTCGTATTCAACAGGAGTGAGCATCCCCTCGTCATCTTCGACAAGTGGGGGCATTTTCTATCAGCCTGGGGCGCAGATCGTTTCGTGCGGCCGCACGGGATCACCATGGGGCCTGACGGCATGTTGTACTGCACTGACGATGAGGGCCACATCGTCTTGAAGTGCACACCGAACGGTGCTGTCTTGATGATGCTCGGCGAGAGGGGCAAAGGCTCGGATACAGGCTATGATGGCCAGAACATCATGACGATTGCCAGGCCAGGAGGTCCCTTCAATCGGCCCACCAAAGTTGCGATAGATGCCGCGGGGGATTTGTATATCAGCGATGGATATGGCAACTGCCAGGTGCACAAGTTCTCAGCAGACGGACGCTATCTCTTCTCTTGGGGCGAGCCAGGAAATGGCCCCGGTCAGTTTCGCCTGCCGCACTCGGTCATCATCGATCGCCAGGCGCGAGTCTACGTAGCCGATCGCGAGAACAATCGAGTACAGATCTTCGACGCGGATGGCCGCTTCCTTGCCGAGAGGCCGGATCTCAGGCGTCCGAACGACCTGGCACTGGACGCGGAGGGCAACCTGTATGTAGCGAGCATGTTCGCCATAACGGCAGGACCCGCTGGCCGGAGTGTTCTCAAGTCCTATATCAGCATCCTGTCGCCAGACGGGATGCTCCTCTCCCGGTGGGGAACCGACGATGCCTGCACTCCCGGTAGTTTCTGGGCAGCGCACGGCATAGCCATGGACTCGCGTGGGGGCCTCTATGTCGGGGAGATCATCACCAGACCAGGTCGGGGACCTGCCCCGGAAGGGTGTCACGCCTTGCAGAAATTTGTCAGAATATCGTGATGCCACCGTTATCTTGAGCTGTCATTGAAGGAATCAGCGAAATGACTTGGATCCAGACGGTGCCGTTCAATGAAGCAACTGGGGAGCTGAGAAAGTTTTTCGAGAACGATCAGCACAAGAACGGTTACGTCCAACACATCTTGCAGGCACTGAGTCTGAGGCCTGAAGCCTTGATCACTCTCACGACGTTCCGCACCACGTTTGCTGGAGATCGTTCTCTCTTAGGTCGACGCAAGGAGGAACTGATCCACACCGTGGTGTCGTTGACTAACGGCTCTCGACATTGTACCAACTCACACGGAGAGAAACTCCATAAGCAAGACGGAGATCTTGCTGAGCAAGTACTGCGCGACTGGCGCCGAGCTCCACTGACAGTGGACGAGCAGGCCATGCTGGAGTTCTGCGAGAAGTTAACGCGGCGAGCTGACCCTATGTGTCAAGAGGATGTTGACAGGCTGCGAGCAGCAGGCTTCTCGGATGATGAGATCCTCGAGATCGTTCTACATGTGGGGTATCGGCTGTTCATGAACGCCGTTGCAGATGCTCTCGGGGTGGAAGATGAGCCTGGCTGATCGTCTACACGGATTGGGCGGTCAGACAGTTGCAGGAAAAGGTATCATGGAAGCACCATTTGTGAAGAACTATATCGCCGGGCATTGGGTATCCTCCCGTTCCACCCAGACGGTGATGGTAGAAAACCCGGCCACCACCGAAATACTTGCCCGAACACCCCTGTCACTTCCCGATGAAGTGCAGGCGGCAGTCAACGCCGCCGGCCGGGCGTTCAAAGTATGGCGCGAGACTCCCGCCTACACTCGCAGTGCTCTGATGCTGCAACTTAGGGAACTACTCGGGCAGCACTTGGAAGAACTGGCGCGTCTCATCGTGCAGGAGAACGGCAAGACCATTGAAGAGGCTCGGGGCGAGGTGCGCCGCGCGATTGAGGTAGTTGAGGGCGCCTCGGCAGTGCCATTTTTGATGCAGGGCTATAACCTCGAGGATGTGGCAACCGGCATCGACGAAGAGTGCATCCGTCAACCGGCAGGCGTTTTCGTAGGGATTGCACCCTTTAACTTCCCCGCGATGATCCCCATGTGGTTCCTGGCTTACGGGTTGGCTACCGGTAATTCCTACATCCTCAAGCCATCGGAGCGGACGCCTCTGACTTGCTGTCGTATCCTCGAGTTGATCTCGGAGCTGGACCTGCCGGAAGGCGTCGTGAACCTGGTACAAGGCAGCAAGGAGGTGGTGAATCAACTACTGGAGAGTTCCGGGGTCACCGGCGTCTCCTTTGTAGGCTCGACGCCGGTTGCCAAGCACATCTACCGCACGTCCGCTGCGCATCTGAAACGCGTCCAGAGTAACGGTGGCGCCAAGAACTGTCTAGTGGTCATGCCTGATGCCGATTTGTCGGCTACTGTGCGCGCCATCATCGCCTCGGGCTATGGTTGCGCGGGACAGCGATGCCTGGCAGGATCGCTCGTGGTTGCGGTGGGTGGCATCCACGCGACGCTCCGGGATGCTCTGCACAGGGCGGCCTCGCAATTGCAAATCGGCTACGGACTTGACGCGGGCACTACCATGGGTCCGGTGATCTCGTGCGCAGCACAGGAGCGCGTGTTGCATTACGTCGAGATAGGGATGGATGAAGGCGCCAAGCTCGTGCTGGATGGCCGAGGCTGCGCGCCGACCGGCTACGAGAACGGTCATTTCGTCGGTCCAACCTTGTTCGATGACGTTTTGCCAGGTATGCAAATCGCGCGCGACGAGATTTTCGGACCGGTGCTTGGCATCGTCCGTGCGAAGGATCTCGAAGAGGCACTTGCGGTGATCGACCGGAGCACGTTTGGAAACGCAGCGTCAATCTTCACCGACAGTGGAAAGGCGGCGCGGGCTTTCAAATATCGTGCACGATGTGGCAACATTGGTGTCAACGTCGGCATCCCCGCACCTGTAGCCTCCTTCGCATTCGGTGGCATCAAGGATTCCTTCTTCGGGGACCTGCACAGCCTGGGCACCGACGCCGTCAACTTCTTCACTGAACGCAAGGTAGCCATCACGCGGTGGTAATGACATGGAAACCGAACGCGACCCTGTAGTGACCCTCGAGGCATGGGCCCGAGCGATCAGGAAGACGATCCTGCAAATGACGGCAGAAGCGGGGCATGGTCATCCCGGCGGCAGCCTCTCCGCCGTCGAGATACTTACCGTGCTATACTTCCACATCCTGTGCATCGACCCTGTGAACCCGAATTGGCCCGACCGGGACCGTTTCATCCTGTCGAAAGGTCATGGCGCGTCGGCTTGGTACGCGACACTGGGGCTACGTGGTTTCTTCCCGGCTGAGATGTTTCACGGTTTCCGGCGACTGGGAGGTGCGTTGCAGGGACATCCTGACAGGTGCAAGGTGCCTGGCGTGGATATGTCGAGTGGCTCGCTCGGGCAGGGTCTGTCGGTGGCCCTGGGGATGGCGCTGGCCGCCCGTTTCCAGCAGCGATCCTACCGTGTTTACTGTCTCTTGGGAGATGGTGAAATCCAGGAGGGGCAAGTCTGGGAAGCTGCTATGGCCGCCGGAAACTATGGCGTCGACAATCTGATCGCGATCTTGGACTATAACAGGGTGCAACTAGATGGCTTCGTCCACGATATCATGCCGATTGAGCCGCTCGCGGATAAATGGCATGCCTTCGGTTGGGAAGTCATTGACTGCTCGGATGGCCATTCCATCCCGCATCTGCTGCGCGCTTTCGAGAAGGCCTTCGAGGTTAACGGACGCCCAAGCATCATCGTCGCGCACACGGTGAAGGGAAAGGGCGTGTCATTCATGGAAAACGAAGCCGCCTGGCACGGAGTCGCCGACGCGAGCCGCCTGACCGAGGCCATCGTGGAGGTATCTCGCCCATGAAGCCGCCAGAAAAGCAGGCCATGCGGGATGCTTGCGCCCAGGCATTGATCGACGCCCTGGTAGTCCATCCGAACCTAGTGGTGCTCGACGCCGACGTATCCAAATCCACGCGGTCGGCGCTCTTCGCCAAAGCATACCCCGAACGTTTTCTGAACCTCGGTATCGCAGAACAGAACGTCATTGGGGTGGCGGCAGGGCTGGCAGCAGCGGGGATGCTGCCGGTCGTCAACACTTTCAGCATGCTTCTCAGCCTGCGCGCCCTCGACCAGATACGGCAGTCGGTGGCTTACCCGCGGCTCAACGTGAAGATCATGGCACACTACGGCGGTCTATCGGCAGGGCCGGAGGGGCCCACGCACCATGCCGTCGAGGATCTGGGCATCATCCGCTCGATTCCAGGTCTCACCCTGCTGGTGCCTGGTGACGCCTGCGAGACACGATCTGCCGTCGCCGCGGCGTTGGCGTTCGAGGGACCAGTCTATGTGCGCCTGTGTCGCAATCCGGTTCCTGCGGTCTTCGATGAGCCTCCGAGCTTCAGAATCGGGCGCGGGAAAGAGCTGCTCCCCGGAAACGACCTGACCATCGTAGCTGTCGGTGTGATGGTTGCGCGGGCGTTGGAGGCAGCCAATGCGCTGCGCGGAAAAGGAGTCAGCGCACGGGTGCTCGACATGCCAAGCCTGAAGCCGATCGACCGAGAACTCCTTGTGAAAGCAGCACGCGAGACCGGTGCTCTGGTAACCGCGGAAGAGCACAATATCATCGGTGGGTTGGGCAGCGCGGTGGCAGAGGTTCTGGTAGAATCCGCACCTATGCCGATGATACGAGTGGGCCTTCAGGATTGTTTTGCTGAGTCGGGCGAGTACTTTGCGCTGATGGACAAATATGGTCTGGGTGTAGCGGACATTGTTCACGCGGCACAAAAAGTGCTGGCGCGCAAACTGGATGGTCGCGGCCTTGCAGGATGAACCGGGAGTGAGGTACAGGAAGTGCCTACATCATCCTGGGATACGATACAGAAGGCACATTATGCACTCGCCCAGGGCGTGCCTATCTTTGGGCCCGATTGTGCGGTGGTCCCCGCTACGCCGGTGGAAAACCTGCGCGCGATTCGCCAAGTGGCGAAGGGCATCGCAGTTCACTGATGGGGCTTTTTCTCAACGAAGGAGGCACTATGCCTGTAATCACCGCTGAAGCTGCCAATGAGATGCTATCCACCATGATCGAGGCGGCCGGGACTCCGCGCGATATCGCGACCTGTGTCGCCGCGCATCTGGTGGACGCCAGTCTCAAAGGAGTTGACTCGCATGGCGTAATGCGCATCGTGATGTACCTGGATCAGATCGCCAAAGGCCGGATCGTCCCTGACGCGCGTCCCGAGGTGGTGCAAGAGACGGCAAGCACGGCTCTGGTGCGGGGCCACCTGGGCTTCGGGTTTCATGCCATGGAGTATGCCGTTAGTTTGGCGATCGCGAAGGCCCGGGCCACCGGCGTGGCTGCCGTCGGTCTGGCCGAAACGACCCATACGGGGCGCCTTGGCAGATACGGGGAGATAATGGCGGAGCAAGGCATGCTGGGCATCGTGGCCGGCGGTGGGCACAGCGGCACAGCCACTTCCGGCCGTTGGGTTGCACCCCATGGGGGGGCGCGCCGCGCCCTGTCGACCAATCCCTATGTGCTGGCGATGCCCGGCGGGCGATTTGGACCGGTGGTGGTTGACATCGCCACCAGCACCGTGGGAGAAGGAAAACTCCAGGTGTACCGGGCCAAGCACGAGCCGCTGCCGCCCGGATGGATCCTGGATAAGGATGGCCGGCCCAGCACAGACGTTGAAGACTTCTACGCAGGCGGCATGCTGCTGCCGGCGGCGGGCCACAAGGGCTACGGACTGTCACTCATCGCCGAACTGCTGGGAAGTGCGCTGCTGGGCGCCGCCCACATCATGAACTGGTTCATCCTGGTGACTAGCCTGACTGCTTTCAGGGATCCCGAGTCATATGAAGCAACAGCAGACTCGATATTGGCGGGACTCAAAGCGATACCGCCCGCGGAAGGTTTCAACGAGGTGATGATCCCCGGCGAACCGGAGATGCGGACAGCGGAGTCCCGTGCTCGGACGGGAATCCCCATTCCTGAGGCAATGTGGGTCAATATGGTGGACGCTGCACAGCGAGTCGGCGTGGATGCGCAAGCGTACCTGGCTGGCCATCTGGAATGATCCGGACCGGCGTCTAAGGAGAGAACAGATGAGAGTAGGCAATGAGGCATTCACTTACGAAGTCGTAGAGGATTGGGGCAAACTCCCAGAAGGTTGGCGGCTGGTCGACGTCGGCGACCTCGCAGTCGATTCGCAAGACCGGTTATATGTGCTCAATCGCGGCGGTCATCCGGTCATCATCTTCGACCGCGATGGGAACTTCATTGGCTCCTGGGGAGAAGACCAGTTCACACGCCCGCACGGCATCTGCATCGGGGGTGATGGCATGGTCTACACTGCCGATGACCTGGATCACACCGTGCGTAAGTTCACGTCCGGCGGCAAGCTGGTGATGACACTCGGCCAGAAAGGCCAGCCTTCCGACACCGGCTGTGTCGATCGGGACTATCGGACCGTGAAGCGAGGAGGCCCACCATTCAATATGCCGACAGGCATCGCGCTCTCGAAGCGCGGCGAGATATATGTGACCGATGGCTACGGTAACGCCCGCGTCCACAAGTTTTCAGCCGCGGGCGAACTGCTCTTCTCCTGGGGAGAGCCAGGTGCCGGTCCAGGCCAGTTCAATGTGCCGCATAATGTCGCCGTCGACCGCGAGGGCTTGGTGTACGTGGCCGATCGCCAAAACAGCCGGATCCAGGTCTTCACCCCTGAAGGTGATTTTGTCCAGCAATGGACGGACCTGCATCGTCCTTGCGGTCTGAAGATATCGGGCGACGAGCGTGTTTACGTCGCCGAAGTTGGCATGCGCTATGGGATCATGAAAGGAATGCCGGAGCCCACCCCGGCAAGCCCGTGGTCTCGAGTCAGTGTCTTCGATCTGAAAGGGCATCTGCTCGCCAGATTCGGCGGCCCCGATCCGTCGGTGCCGGTAAGCTTTACATGCGCACATGCTATCGCAGTAGATTCGCACGGCGATGTGTACGTAGGTGAGGTGCTCAACGCAGCAACAAAGGGGTGCCCCCCGACAGGCTCGCACGTCCTGCAAAAGCTCAGGCTTGCGTGATAGCTTGTGTGGCTGCCGGGTCCGCAAGTATCGCGAAGGCCGTCAGCGAGGAGATCAACCATGCCGCGTATTCCAAGCGAAGCAGAAGTATTGGAGTATTTCGATCGGTTCTCCAATTGGGGGCGCTGGGGGCCTAATGACGAATTGGGGACACTGAACCTCATCACGCCCAGGAAACGGCTCGATGCTCTGGGCATCCCGCGCGCTGGCGTGAGTGTCGGCTGCGCTTGGCCTATCGTCAAGGAGCCGCCTGTGGTTGACGTCTCTCACCCTCCCCAGCATTTCATGCTGCGCAGCGGTGAGACACCGGGTGAGATCGCAGGTCTTGATTTCGTGGGATTGGTGTTTCACGGCTTCACCATCACCCATGTGGACGCGCTCAGCCACCAGTTCTGGCAAGGGAAGATGTATAATGGCCGGTCCACGACGCTTGTATCAACAGCTCTCGGGGCACAAGAGTGTTCCGTCGAAGTGTTGAAGGACGGCATCGTGACACGTGGCGTTCTCTTGGATATCGCCGGCCTGAAAGGCCGCCCCTATCTGGAGGCGGGCGAGGGCATCTTCCCCGAGGATCTGGAGCAGGCCGAGCGCACACAGTCGGTGAAGGTCGGCGAGGGTGACGCGCTTTTGGTGCGCACGGGTTGGCTCACTCGGCGCAACCGGAGCGGCCCCCATCCCAATCCGCCCGCGCGGCCCGGGCTACATGCCGCCACTGTCCCCTGGCTGTATGAACGAGGTGTGGCGGTCATTGGCGCAGATGCCGCTCACGACGTGACGCCCTCGGGATATCCCAAGGTGTCATTGCCCGTACATATGGTAGGCATGACCATGATGGGGTTGTGCCTGATCGATTCATGCCAGTTGGACGATCTGTTGGCTGAGTGCAAGCAGCGCGGCCGTTGGGAGTTCCTGTTTGTCGTCGCGCCGTGGCGTTTTCGCTACGCGACCGGGTCGCCGGTGACGCCCATAGCAATACTCTGAAGGAGAAGGGCTATGACCGGGCGCGCCTGGCCATCCTTGTGCTGGCGTCAGCTTCAGGAGGCGTCGTGTCAGTGGGAGAAGAATCCCTGCGGCTGGGGATTATCGGCTGTGGCATGATGGGACGGCGGCACCTCGAAGCACTGTCTCGTTTGCCTGATATTAAACTGATGGCGTTCTGTGATGTCCTGACGGAGCGTGCAGAGGAACTGGCGCACCGGAGTGGAGGTACGGTCTACGATAACCCCGAGCGCATGCTCGATGAGGCGGCCCTGGACGCTGTGTACGTTGTTCTGCCACCATTCGCGCACGGCCTTGCCGAGCGAGCTGCCATTGAGCGCAGAATTCCCATGTTCATCGAGAAACCAATCGGGGCTGATCTGAGCCTATGCCGAGAGATAGGGGCCATGGTGCAGGAGGCACATCTGCTGACGTCCGTGGGCTATCACAATCGCTACCGGCGTACGGTCAGAAGGGCGGGGGATATCTTCCGTTCTGACCGGCCCGTCATGGCTTGCGCAACGTGGACGAGTGGCCTGCCCCTGGCGCCGGAGCAGTTGACGTCCAGGGCATGGACGTTGCAGCGTGCCAGAACAGGCGGGCGCTTCGCGGAGACGGCAGGTCACAGTGTCGACATTTTGCGGGCTTTCATGGGAAAAGTGGTCGCCATGAGCGCCTTCAGGGCCCCGCCCCGCGCCTTCAACCGGGAGGCCTGCCAGGAGTATGATCTCGACGATGTCGAGGTAGTGATGCTTCAGTTTGCCAGCGGAGCAGTCGCCACGGTTTCGGTTACGGTTGCTGCTCAGGCAGGCGCCGGCACGACCCTGAGCGTCTTCGCAGGTCGGCATACAGCGCACTTCTCGGGTTGGGAACATAATCTCCACCTTGTCGCCGTCGACGGGGAGGGCTGCCGCACCGACGAGGATTATCCTGCGGAGCCGCCGTCATGGGCAGATTGGGATCATTGGCGGCGGACAGGGAGCCTCAGCCAGGTTGAAGCAGGCGCATCCGACGACGCGTTCACCATCGAGAACCGCGCTTTCATCAAAGCGGTGCGCAAGGGTGATCCCGGCTCGATTTGCACGACATACGCGGACGCGCTGGAAACCAGTGAAATCACACTGGGTATCGCAAACTGTTTGGGGACCGGCCGGAAGCTGTAGCAACCGGAGTCATCAGCAAGCACCGTCGAGGTAGCGCGAGGAGAGATTGCGATGCGGGTCGAAACCGGGCTGAGTTCCTACCAGGTTTTCCAGCGCAATGCGCAAAATGGTGCACGCATCACTTGCCGAGGGAGTTGCGGTGATGGCCTCGGCAGCATTGAAGTCCGGGTTACTACAGTTTCCTCCATCCTCCTGGATTGGCAACCTGTGGGCCGCGCTGCCGGAGGGAAATGGCTGGCCGATCTCCAACTTCCCACTGGCGGACCCTATCGCATTGAGCTGCGCCTCGTTGGCAATGGCAACCCTACGGAATATGCTTGCGTCGAGCAGGTGCTGGTCGGCGATCTCTGGGTCCTGGCAGGGCAGTCGAACATGGAGGGCCTGGGTTCTCTGGTGGGGGCCATGGTCCCGCATCCATTGGTCAACAGCTTCAACATGTGGGATTGCTGGGTCAACGCACGCGATCCCCTGCATGAGCTCCATCGTTCGGTCGATCCGGTGCACAGCGCCAAGGAGGCGCGCGAGCCCTGGCGGGGTGCGGGGCTGGGGCTGCCATTCGCGATCGAAATGGTACGGCACACCGGGGTGCCCATCGGCCTCGTGCCCTGCGCGCATGGTGGCACTACCCTGGAACAGTGGGATCCGGCGCGACGGGCAGAAGGAGGCAACTCGTTGTATGGTTCGCTGTACCGCCGGTGCCAGGTCGTCGGCGGGCGGGTGAAGGGCTTGCTCTGGTACCAGGGATGCTCGGACGCAACCCGGCAAGTGGCTTCGCTCTATACGAAGCGGCTGACCCACTTGATTGCAGCCATCCGCCAGGATTTGGAGAGCCCCGAGCTTCCCGTGTTCGTCGTCCAGATCGGCCGCGTCGTGGGCGCTGGCTGGGATCCATCGGGCTGGGAAAAGGTGAGAGAGGCACAGCGGATGGTGGCAAGCCGGGTAGACGGGGTGTACCTGACCGCGGCGATCGACTTGGATCTGGAGGACAACATCCATATGAACACAGACGGCTTGAAACGTCTTGGTCTGCGGCTGGCGCATCAGACCTGTATCAGTCTGTTCAGCGAGCCGGGAGAACTGGGCCCTGTGCTGGCACGGATCCAAGTGCTAAGTCAGACAGCAATTCGCGTGGTCTACGAGCGTGTCAACGGCGGGTTGGTCAGCATAGGACGTCTCGCCGGGTTTGCTCTTGCAGACAGCCAAGGGAACCAACTGCCCCTGATCCACTCCCAGGTCATTGACGGTGCGAGGGGGACCAGTGTGTTGCTCCGGCTCATTGCAGCGCTGCCTCGCACCGCACTGCTTCTGTACGGCCCCGGTCTGGACCCATACTGCAACCTGAGGGATGAAGCCGGTCAGGCTGCGGCCGCATTTGGCCCTTTGCCGATACCCTGGCCAACCGGCGTTGCCTGATCCGTCTGCTGCTCACTCGCGAGAAAAGCGAAAGGGGACCGCTGATGACCAGCAAGGAACAACCGGCCAAGTCACTGGAGCTCAGGTGCCAAGTGGGTGAGGAGCTTCGAGCAAGGCTGGATCCTGCGCGGTCTGGAGGCCCAGAAGTACGGCCTCTCCGGCATGTGTACGACATGCTACACGTTCCCCGCGATGAAGCGGCAAAGCGAATCGGTCGACCCGCAGTCTGCAAGATGCGAGACCAAAGGTGCAACCACGAGCGACGGTATCCTTCCTGGAATTCTTGATCCTCCCCTCCCGAACTGTCAAGACTGCCGCTCAGCCGAATCCGGTGGCATTCCGCGTTGAGCCAGGGCATCGGCACTCACAACGGTGAGATCGTACATCCCGCGTTGCACGCTCAGGTAGGAAGCGAACATTGAATCTGTCCTCACGCCTCAACAACCCAAACAGCGCCGATGCTGCAGTGCAGACGATCAAGTCGCACGACCGCGTTTTCATGTCCGGCAACTGTTCCGTGCCAAAAGAACTGCTGGCGGCGCTGGTGCGCCATGCGCCCGAAGTCGAAGACGTTGAGGTCATTCAGGCGCTCACCATCGGTCCGGCAGACTACGTGGCGCCGGAGATGGAGGGGCATATCAGGGTGAACTCCCTCTTCATCAGCGCCAATGTACGCGGCGCGGTGAACGATGGCCGAGCCGATTTCACCCCAATCCTTCTCAGCCAGATCCCGCGCGCGCTGCGCGATCCTCAGCTCCTCAAGCCAAACGTGGCCATGACCCATTGCTCACCGCCTGACGAGCATGGCTTCTGTACCTATGGCGTGGAAGTGGGATTGACCAAGCCAGCGGCCGAGGCCGCCGACGTCGTGATCGCCGAGGTCAACGATCAGATGCCGCGTTCCTTGGGCGACAGCTTCATCCATGTCTCCAAACTCACGCACGTCGTGCCCGTATCGTATCCCATCGTCGAAGTGCCCATGGGTCATCCCGGCGAGATCCAGAAGCGGATTGGTGGCTTCATTGCCGACCTGATCCCCGATGGTGCGACGATGCAGATGGGCATCGGGGCCATACCAGATGCGGTGCTTCTCTATCTTGGGAGCAAGAAAGATGTGGGGGTACACACCGAGCTCTTCTCCGATGGCATCATCGATTTGATCGAGCAAGGGGTGCTGAACAACGCTGCCAAGACGCTGCACCGGGGCAAAATCATTGCCGGTTTTGTCATCGGCTCGCAGCGGCTCTACGATTTTGTGGACGACAACCCGCTGTTCGAGTTCCACCCGCAGGACTACATCAACGACCCCTTCGTGATCGCTCAAAACGCAAAGCAAGTCTCGATCAACTCGGCTCTGCAAGTCGATCTGACGGGGCAGGTGTGCGCGGATTCAATGGGCGCGCATTTCTATAGCGGAGTTGGCGGTCAACTCGACTTCATCTACGGCGCTCTACGTTCGCCGGGCGGCATCCCCATCATCGCCCTTCCCGCTACTGCCCACGACGGGGCGATCAGCCGGATCGTGCCAATGCTGACGTTGGGAGCGGGCGTGGTCACTACCCGCAACCACGTGCACACCATCGTTACGGAGCATGGCGTGGCGCGGCTTTTCGGCAAGACAATCCGCCAGCGGGTGCAAGAGCTGGCCAACATCGCCGCGCCTCAGTTTCGGGCTGGGCTGCTGGACTACGCCAAGAAGCAACAGTGGCTCTAGTCCCGTTCCATCCAAGGCAACGTCGTGGCGATCGCAGCAGATTCTCATCGAAGGCGAAGGAGACTATGAGTCTCGGATCTAGTCCGGTGTGAGAAGTTGACCCTGGTCTGCTCCTGTGGGCTTCGTTCGGACTCTCGGCGGCAGGAGTGTTCAGATGATCGGGCTGCGAGCTGGGGCTGACCTGAGATCCGTTCCTGCGCGAACGACGCCCAAGACCGTGGACAAGGATTGCGTGGTTCCTCGGATCGTAGCGGTGGATGAACTCCAACGGATGGCTGAGCTTCTTATCGCGGACAATCGCGTCTTGTATCGGGCTGGGTCGTCGCCAGGCGAATGGGTGTGATCGATGCGGACATCGTGATGGGCGTGCCGCACTCTGCAACTGGCGAGAGCATCTTCTTCGACCGCGATGAATAAGGCGCTGATTTCTTCAGCTTCTGCGCCCGTTTTGCTGACCCTTTTTGGCCGCAAGGACCCGCGTGTGAGGGTCCGCTAAGTACCTGCGTGGACTGCTGGCTTCGGTGCAGCGCAAGAATAGCTGGCAGATGGCTGAAGCCGTCGGTGACCGCATCCCGGATGCCACGCAGCGGCTGCTGTACCGGGTGCAGTGGCAGGCTGATGCCGACCGGGATCGCCTGCTGAAGTACATCATTGAGCTCTTCGGCGACGAAGACGGGAGTGGCATCGCGGACGAGAGCGGCTTCATCAGACAGGGTGACCGCTTGGTAGGTGTCAAACGCCAGTACTCGGGCACGGCGGGCAGGATCGAGACCTGTCAGATTGGCACCTTTCTGAGTTATCCGAGCGCCCAAGGGCACGTTTTCCTGGATCGCCGCTTGTATCCCCCGAAAGAGCGGTGCGACGATGCCGGGCGGCGAGAGCAGGCGCTGGTTATGTTGGAGCAAGCTTGGCAAGCTGATGTGCCGACACTTGCGCTGCGCCGAAGCACAGCGCAAGCGCAGGTGTGCGCTGGGTCGCCGGTGATGAGATTTGCCGTGAGTGGGTTGGATAGCCCGAGGCCCATGGCTCGGAGTCTCCTACGCTGAACAGCTCAACCCACTGGTGAGCGACATCCAATGAGGATGGTTGCGGGTTGTTCAAGGTCGGTGGTCTTGTAGCGAGAACGTGACTCACGGCATCGCTGCCCGCCAATTTCCGCGCCACCTGGTGCAGGGGATGAGTTCGAATCCCCTTGGGGGCATATCATGTACCCAGCTTGAATCGGATCCCGCCGCGATGGCGGGATTCTCATTTGTCAGGCCGCCGAAGAGCGGTTTTGCCCAGGTGCGCGGCGCCAGCCGGACGA
>Ga0172370_10000619_pt1 | contig 55383 bp, 55 predicted proteins | sample LakKiv5m_FD_114538 | JGI IMG/M metagenome (GOLD analysis project Ga0172370, IMG submission 114538) | Freshwater microbial communities from Kabuno Bay, South-Kivu, Congo - kab_022012_11.5m | ecosystem: Environmental > Aquatic > Freshwater > Lake | place: Democratic Republic of the Congo...
CTAGCATGCCTATCTTTCAGGGTCCGCACAAGAACAGACCCTGGGTCATGTACCTTCACAAGGTTATCCATGCTCGTTGATTACTCTCTCTTTCTAATTCTATGGGTTTTTGATACAGTAACACATTCTAAGCGATCCTTTAAATATATTAATTAAATCTTCAAATTCCTTGACGCTCGGATGTATAATATGGTAAACTACAGCCCGCAATTGGTCCCGTGGTGTAGCGGTTTAACATGCGGCCCTGTCAAGGCCGAGATCGCGGGTTCAAATCCCGTCGGGGCCGCCTGCATCAACAACCTGGTGATTTCTCATCAGGTTGTTTTATTTAATTTCGATATATTTTTTTTAATTAACTTCCAGAAGGTAAAAAGCGGCAGTGTTACTTCTTGATCTTTGGATCATCCTTTTGTCGGTAGGCGATGTTTTCCCAAATTTGAAAACCTCGGTTTATTCGGGAATTTAATGGTCTCTCTTCTTTTTTTGATAATTTTCCAACCTTTGATCTATTCCCTAAGTTTTTTAGGGACATAGGGAGGGTCACTAAAATCAGGTCTTTCCTGGTACCTTTTTTGGCTTTTCCTGCTCTCCAATTGACACTGGATCTGAAATGTTATAATGACCAAATTGCATTCACCTGTTAGACTTATTTGCAGATCCACCATCATTTGGTTTCCATAGAAGGAATTACTTATTTACTCATGGCAAACTACCACTCAACTCCATTGCTGATCGTTATATTCCTGGCATTTATCATTCCTGTAATCCTACCGCACTTAATACAACTCCTTTTGCCGATCGTCGTTCGGAAAATTGGTGGGGATCATCATTTGAATCACAGATTTCATCTCTTTTCGGCAGATGAAACGGTTTTGGATTCCTTACTTAATTTGGGTCAATATAAAAATGAGCTCAGAATAGTTTTTCGAGCAATTCATTGAAAGATAATGAAAACTATGGGGTTGAAACCGGTCAGCCCTTTTTCAACGTGAATTCTTATTAATAATAGTGTCAGGAAGTATTGTTATTAAATATAATTTCGCTTTTCAAACCTCAGGGAGTTTCCATGTCCATCCTTGACCACCGACCAAGAATCAACTTGCAAGAAGCAATTTCTATTGCTTATGATCAATATCACATTCGCGTTCAGGCAAAACCACTGCCAAGCGAACGGGATCAAAATTTTTTGCTCCAGTCAGAAAATGGCAATAAATTTGTCCTTAAAATCGCAAATTCCGCCGAAGATATTGACATGCTAAAAGCACAGGACCAAACCATGGAACACCTGGCCAGGCATATAAATTTTTGTCCTCGTCTTGTTCCAACTGTTAATGGGGAGGAGATCGCATCCATAAGTTCAATACTTGGTGAACAATATCATGTTCGCCTCTTGACCTACCTGCCAGGCACACCACTCGGCAACATCAAGCGCCATTCATCCCACTTATTCCAAGATCTCGGCCTCAAATTGGGTTTACTTACCACTGCTATTCAGAGCTTCGACCATCCCTCCCTCCATCGTGATTTTCATTGGGACCTGGCAAACGGATTGGATATCATCGAAAACTATGGATCTCTGGTGCTTGAACCAGATCTTAGACTGATCATTCAGCAACTTCGAATTCAATTCGAGCAATTTACGAAACCTCTTTTATCTGGTCTGCAAAAAAGCATTATTCATAATGATTCAAATGACTACAATCTGCTTGCTGGAGGTGGGGATGATATTTATTCGCATGATCAGACAATTGTTGGATTGATCGATTTTGGAGACATGGTTTACAGCTACACTATTGGTGAATTGGCTGTGGCTATCGCCTATGCAATTTTAGATAAACCTGATCCTTTGGTAATTGCTTCTCGTATCATCAGTGGGTATTTCAGTGTCTGCCCGATCACCGATGATGAATTTTCAGTTTTATTCGGGTTGGTGACATTACGTTTATGTATGAGTGTATGTATTGCCGCTTATCAGCAATCCTGCCAGCCAGATAATGTCTACCTGAGCATTAGCCAGGCTCCGATTAGAAATACATTGCCCTTGCTTGCCAAAATTCATCCGAATTTCGCCCGGGCTGTCTTCAGGGATGCTTGTGGGCTTGAGCCACTTCCATATGAAAACTTGCTGGAAAATTGGCTAAGATCGCAGATCGATACGTTTGCTTCTCCACTTGAGATCAACTTGCAGACAGACCCTGTGGCAATTCTGGATCTTGGTATGTCCAGCCCTCTCATCAACAGTGACCCCAAGCTGAATACAGAACACTACCTGACTGGACGAATTGAGCAAGCCATTCAAGCAGTTGATGCGTCCATAGGCATTGGAAGATACAACGAATCCCGATATTTCCATTTAGCTCACAATCTCATCGAAGGCGAATATACTGGCAATGAAATTCCATCCATCCATCTTGGGATCGATTTATTTGTCCCGTTTAATTCGCCCGTATTTGCTCCTTTGGAAGGGATCGTGGTTGGCGTTACAGACAAATCTTCTCATCAAGGTTTAAGTACTTTCGTCTTGTTGGAACATAAAAGTGGGTTGCACCCGACCTTCTATACTCTTTACAGGAATCTTAGCCGCTCATCTATAATTGCTCTAAAAGTTGGACTTCTGATATCCAAAGGGGAAAAATTTGCTGAAACTGGTCCACAAGTAGTAAACGAAAGGATGCCGCCACATCTGCATTTCCAGATCATCACAGATCTGTTGGATCTCAATTCTTCCTTCCCCGATTTTGTCTCCCCAAGTCATTTAAATGTTTGGAAAAGCTTTTGCCCTGATCCTAATCTGATCCTGGGGATCCCTGGATCAAAATTTCCTCGCCCAGAATACAGTCTGGCTGATACGCTTGGCGATCGCCGAAACCTTTTGGGTCGTAATCTGAGTATCTCCTACAACAAACCGTTAAAGATCGTAAGAGGTTGGATGCAATATCTCTACGATCAGGATGGCCAGAAATATTTGGATGCGTACAACAATGTAGCCCATGTCGGGCACAACCATCCCAGAGTGGTTGCTGCTGCCCGGAACCAAATTGGGATTCTCAACACGAACACCCGCTACCTCCATGATTTCATCAACTTGTATGCTAAAAAATTGACCTCATTATTTCATGAGTCTTTGAGTGTATGCTACTTTGTAATTTCAGGCAGTGAAGCCAATGAACTGGCAATACGATTGGCAAGAACATATACCGGTCAACGAGATATGATCGTGCTTGATCACGCCTATCATGGCAATACAAACACATTGATTGACCTCAGTCCTTACAAACACAATGGCCCTGGTGGCAAAGGTAAGCCGGAATGGGTCCACATTGCTCCGATACCCGATGATTATCGCGGCATGTATAAAAGAAATGATCCTCTGGCGGGTAAAAAATTTGCCCGGCAGATATTCGATATTATTGGCGAATTAAAAAATAAAGGTCGCAGACTGGCTGGTTTTATCGCTGAATCCCTGCCCAGTGTGGGGGGGCAGATCGTGATGCCGGAAGGTTATTTAATGGATATGTTTCGATATATTCATCAGGCTGATGGAGTATGTATCATCGATGAAGTACAGACCGGTTTTGGACGAACTGGTACAAATTTCTGGGGTTTCGAGGCACAAAAGGTCATTCCGGATATAGTCGTCCTTGGAAAACCGATCGGGAACGGTTTTCCACTTGGAGCAGTCATTACCACACCAGCCATTGCAGATGCTTTCAACAATGGTATGGAATATTTTTCCACTTTCGGTGGTAACCCACTGGCCTGCGCGGTCGGGCTTGAAGTATTGAACGTTGTCTTGGATGAAAACCTTCAGGAACATGCCCTTAAGGTTGGTAATTGCATTATGGATGGATTACGCCCTTTTATTGACCAATTTCCCGTCGTTGGAGATGTGCGCGGTTCGGGGTTGTTTATAGGAATGGAATTGGTCCGTGATAAAAGATCTCTGATTCCTGCCGAAAAAGAAGCATCATTTATCGTCAATCAAATGCGTGACCTTGGCGTCCTTCTTGGAACGGATGGTCCCTACCATAACGTGATTAAGATCAGACCACCCATGCCATTTGATATGCAAAATGCAGATTATCTTATTGGATCCATGAAGAAGATCTTAATGGCTGAATTTTAGACCTTCCACAACGTCTGTTAAGGTCGCTTGCATCTGATAATAATTAGAGTCAAACTGGTTGTTATTGATCCAATCGTAAGTGTGAATTGGGCATTTCACCTTGCGACTTAACAAAGAAGATCCTTTCATCATTTATCTTTTTCGCCAGTCATGAAATTTAGGATCTCAATTAATCTCTCAACTTCACCAACTGGAGTGATCCCAAGATCGAATAAGATAACTTTCCGTCCTGCTTCAATTAATGCCTGCTGGTCTCCCAAAACCTGGGCGGTTTTCAGGGTGCCAAAGGATATCGCAGAATCAATTCTTCCAGCTTCATCTGGAATATTTACATCTCCAGCCATTTTTGATGTCAATTGGATGAACAAACCTTTGCCAGAATCCCCTTTGTGCAGTTGCCCGGTAGAATGTAAGAATCGGGGACCATATCCCAGAGTTGTAACCAAATGAGTTGTATCTCGCAGAGTTGTACGTAGTTTTTTTAGTGCCAGATCCACGCTTGCATCTGGCTTCACATAAGCCTGGATGGCTATATAAGCTCCGGGAATGGCTTGATCTAGAAAAGATATCACATTTCGTGATGAAATTTCAACCGGTTCCAATTCAGGTAGAGCACCTTTATGGGTAAATTCCACAATGATATTCCTTGCCAGGATCTTGGCTGCTTCCACATTGGGTTGATCAAAAGGATTGATCCCCATTCGATACCCTGCCACTGCAGTGGCAAGTTCCCATAAAAAGAACTGACCACCCATATCATAAATGTCATCCATCTTTAAACTCAATACCGGATGGCCGGCTTTGCTGAATCTCCTTATTTCATCCGTGCTGGATGTATCTCCATCCAACTGGATGAAAACGAACAACCTGTCAGATCCATAAACCGGGTCCGGACCAGGAGTTTCGCCTACAACGGGCAGAATCCCTCTGCCAGCCTTGCCTGTACTCTCTGCGATCAATTGCTCCACCCATTCGCCAAAACTGGCGATCCTGGGAGATAGTATGAACGTGATTTTGTCGCACCCAATTTTTTCCAACTCACCCAGGATCAAACCCAGATACCCACTAGGATTATCCTCAGATTTGCACTTATCTGCCATATTTATGGCATTATCCAGCAACCTGGGGATATCAACTCCTATCAATGCAGCTGGAACCAATCCAAAATAAGATAGGGCTGAATATCTTCCTCCAATATTGGGATCATTTGTAAAAATGGCACGAAACTGGTGATTTCTTGCCAGCTTTACCATCAAGCTATCAGGATCTGTGATGGCAATGAAATGATCACCTGCCTGCTCAAGTCCCAGTTCTTCAACGACCCGATTGTAGAAATACTTGAAAAATGATAATGTCTCGGTAGTTGTTCCTGATTTGGTAGACACAATGAATATCGTGTTTGCCAGGTCAAGGCGACCATCCAGATCTATAATTGCTCCAGGGTCCGTACTATCCAATATCTCCAGGTCAAGGAAACCTTCTCTTTTCCCAAAGGTTTTGTAAAAAACCTCCGGAGCCAGGCTAGAACCACCCATCCCTAGTAATATTGCCTGCCGATAATCTTCCCGACCCAATTCATCGACCAGCTCTTTTAATGAGGGAACTGCCTCTTGCATTCGCTCAGCTATATCCAACCACCCCAACCGGTTGGTGATCTCGTCCGGTTCAGGATTCCAGACTGTATGATCATGTGCCCAGATCCGTGTGATCGTTTTTTCGCGGTTCATTTCAGTAAGTGCAGCCTCCACAATTGGTTGAAATTCACCCAACGAAGCAGATATTAATGGATCATTATTGCGTGCTGAATTTATCCTGGCCATTTATATTTCCTTTTAATCATTTTTAGAATTGTTACGGATTTTAATTTCGATCACAAATTACCATAAAGCGGTATTTGGGCTCCATTGATCCTGTTGCCTTCCTCCGTGGAAAGATACATAAGGCTGGTGCAGATCTCATCCGGTGTTGTCCAGAATGCATTCCCGGGAGTGGGATGATCCAGGCGTTCATTCTCAATATCAATAGTTTTGACCAGAAGCATGTTCGCTGTCACTCCACTACCTTTTACTTCTTGAGCGATCGTTTGTATCAGGGCTTCCTGAGCTGCCTTACCAATTGCATATGGAGCCAGGTTTGCGACGGGTTTGGATGCAAATGGAGAAGATACCACCAGGAATCGTCCCCATTTTTGCCTTAACATTGTTGGAAGGATTGCTTGTGCCATGTGGAAGGTTGTCCATAAGTGTTGTTGGAGCATGTTTTGAACCTGTGCCATCTCTACTTCAACGACTGGTTTTCCACCGCTCCACCCACCAACCAGGTGTATCAGCACATCTACCTGACCAAATTTAGCCAGGATCACATCAAGAACTTCTTGCGTTGCGGAAGCCTGACTCAGATCAGCAGCGATTGTCAAAAAGCGGCTTTCAGGGAGAGCCAGTTTTTGACCCAGGTCACTTAATTTTTCCTGGCTCTTGCTAATTAAAACCAAACGGGCACGTTTTTCGGAAAATTTTTCTGCCACGACCCTGCCCAATCCCCCGGTTGCACCCGTTATCGCAACCACACGATTTTCAAAATTCATATTCAATACCTCATGAATCCACCCGATAAGAAAATTTCCATGTTCCTTCAATCAACAAAAATGGTCGATCTGGATATTAGGAAAATTGATGTGTGTAATAATTATATAATATCAGTGGATGTAATGACCTTCATATATTCCTTATTAGACAGATCTTCAAACCAGAATGCAACCTCGTGCGAATCAGGATATTCACGAACATCCACTGTGTAGTTCACTTTCTGATTCCTGTATATTTTTTCAGGTAATACGTTCCAGATCCTTATTAAATTTCATCCTTGTACACACCGGATCCTTAAAAAAAGGATCAGACTTCAAGGAAATGGTTCCTTCCGAAGTCTGATCAGTAGGGTGGCTGATGGGGGTCGAACCCACAACCCTCGCATCCACAGTGCGATGCTCCGCCATTGAGCTACAGCCACCATAGGCGGGGCGAATTTTAGCACGATTTCACTGGCTATGCAAGCATATCCTTAATGACATGAGCTGCCTTGACACGGTCAGCAGTTTGTTGGGTACCCTGTACAAGGTCTTTAATTGTGACCAGTTTTTTGGCTGCTTCGTCTGGACCTACAACGATCGCCAGCCGAGTCCGCATCCGATCTGCAAATTTGAATTGTTTGCTTAATTTTATCGGCTCAGGATAACAGATCACATTCACACCCTGGCGACGCAGATCAGCTCCAAGGGCATAAGATTCAGAGATGAATTCCTCAGAGAAGACAGTCACCAGAACCTGGGCAGGAGTTAAATCAAATGTAGGTACCAGTCCATTTTCCTGCAGCACCAGGCTCATGACCACATCACCCATAGCAAAACCTACGCCTGCCAATGGCTCTCCCCCCACTTCAGCCAGCAAGTTATCATATCGCCCACCTCCCAGAATGGAGCGTCGAACACTTCCGCTCGTATCAAAGGCTTCAAAAACGGTACCGGTGTAATATAGAAGACCGCGCATGATATTTGGATCGAACTCAACATAATCACTGACTCCCAGAGCTTTAAGTGCCGAAAATAGACGTATCAGTTCATCAGATTCACGCCAAAGCTCTTTATCTGCCAACAGATCTTTGACACCTTTCAACTGCTCAGCCGTCAATCCAATATCGAGGGCAAATGAATCCCAATTTTCAGGGCTCATCTTGGTACGCCTGTCAACCAGGTTCGAAATGAGTGGCTTATTTGTGGATGAAAATCCCAGACGATCAAAACGCGATTCCATTAATCGACGATTATTCACGTAGATCCGCGTATTCTTAGGTTTCAGACCTACCAGCTTAAAAAAGTTGGCTGCAATAGCGATTAATTCAGCTTCTGCTTCCGGGGAATTTACACCCAGCATGTCAATATTCCATTGAAAGAATTCGCGCGAGCGTCCTTTTTGTGGACGTTCATAACGCCAAAATGGACCAAAAGACCACCAGCGAGCCGGGAAAGTCAACTCGTTTTGATTTTGGGCGATCATACGCGCCAGTGTGGGAGTTAGCTCCGGGCGGAGTGCGATCAGATCACCACTGCGATCCTCAAAAACATACGATTGTTCCTTCACAAGCTCTTCACCAGATTTCGCGGCATATAGTTCCAAAGTCTCAAGAAAGGGTCCTTCATATTCCTGGTAGCCAAACGATTCAGATACCTTGCGCATATTGTTGTATAACCATGTGCGCACCGCCATTTGCTCGGGATAAAAATCCCGCGTACCTTTTACGGCTGATACAATTTTTTTCATTGCATAAACTCCAATAAGCCAATTTAAAGCTTTTCCAAAGTCAGGGTTTTGGGGAATTGTCTCTCTGCCCGGGAGGGGTTCCAGTTATGATCACCAATTATGGCGACGAGGAGAATTTTAACACAAGTTGTGGTATATTCGAAATCGCTTATTTATCTAAATTTTTGTGAGGAAACATGGAAATTAATTATAAGGAAACCACCAGCGATCTATTGAAGCGCATTGACATCCATAAACTATATGGCGGTCGGGATATTGATCGATGGATGTTGGATCTCCTGACTCCCCGGAACGGATCCAATATACTTGATGTGGGTTGTGGTGCTGGGAAACAGTGCTTCCTCTACCATCAATACACAGGTGGAACTGCTCAAATAACCGGAGGAGATGTAAATTTGGACCTTCTGGCCAAAGCTCGCAGTGAAAACGCCAAGATCGGCGACCCTATACGGATTATTGAATTGGATTTTAACAAACGTTTCCCATTTGAAGATGATCTTTTTGACCTTGAATCCTGCTGCTTTGCCATCTATTATGCCAGCGATATTCCAGCCACCATTCGTGAGATGCATCGAGTTCTAAAACCCGGTGGTCGATTGTTTTCCACTGGCCCCATGCCGCAGAATAAACGATTATTTTATGAGGTCATCAAAGAAGCCACTGGCAAAACCATACCACCCATGCCTGGTTCATCCCGCTATAGCACAGAGATAATAGCTGCCATGCAGGACACCTTCTCAACCGTCGAAAATCACATCTTTGAAAACCCTCTCACTTTTACAGAAGTGGATCCATTCATCGAATATACGCGTGCCTCTCTATCGGAGGACCGAAAACTTTGGACAAGCCTGTTCAATGACAAGGAAGATTTCACCAAAGTGATGAAGAAAATAGAACTGGTTGCCCAACGGCGTCTCAAAGAGGATGGTAATCTGGTGATGACCAAAGTTGTAGGTGGATTTATCGCGACAAGATGATCGATCCATCAGGTAAAAATACAAAAAATGGGATAGCGAGCTCATAAAGCGATTGAGATCCCCCTCTTGCATTTTTTTATATTCGAACTTACTATTGATCAGATAATGGTGTTATTATGAATTTTTACGGAAAACGGGTACTTTTTATTGGTGCTCATCCAGACGATATTGAACTGGGAGCAGGAGCATTGATCCACCACATTGTCCCCAATTGTGACGTACTTTGTCTGACCTTGTCCGATAACCAAAAGAACCCCATGCTCACAAAAGTGGTGGATGAACTGCAATCCAGCATGCTGGTTCTTGGCGTGCCAAGAGACCGTGTGATCGTGGAAAAGTTCGTGACCCGTGATTTTCCTGATCTGCGCCAGGATATCCTTGAATATCTGCTGAAGATCCGCCGTGAATTTAAACCGGATATTGTTTTTGTACACAGCCGGGCTGATATTCATCAGGATCACAATGTTGCTACAGAAGAAGCTTTACGAGCCTACCGCGGCACTTCCGTTTTAGGGTTTGACGTGGTCCGTTCCAGTTATGGCTTTTTCCCCCATTTTTTGGTTAAAGTAAATATTGAAGATGTCGAAAAGAAAATAGAAGCCCTTGCTCAATACAATACTTATTCAGATAAATATTATTTTGATCCGGCTTTGCTTAAAGCGACCATGATTCGCCATGGAGCCCTGGCAGAATGTACCTATGCGGAAGGATTTGATATCTTAAGGATCGTTGGAGAATTCGAGCATAACGGAAACTAGACGATACCGACTTCGATCATCCCATCTACAACCCGCACAGGGTATGCCGGTATATCAATCGCTGCTGGTAAAAGTAATGCTTCTCCGGTTCGGATGTCAAAACGGGCGCCATGCCTCGGGCAGATGATGTCCATCCCTTCGATCTCACCATCACCCACTGGACCGTTATCATGGGAACACACATCGCCCAAGGCATAAAGATCTCCTCCCAAATTAAAGATTACGATTTTTTTCTCATCGATCTCAACGAATAATCGCTCCCCATTGGGTATATCTTCCAGGGGAGCTACTTGAACGAACTCACATTCATTGGGATCTTTTTTTACATAATTGAACATGTCTACTCCACCAGGTCATCGCTCGCTTCACCCAATCCATAAACCCCGGCTTTTAATACTTTTAATGAAAGTAAGGCGCATTTCAAACGTACCGGACCCAGGTCGATCCCGAGCAGATCCAGAATATCCTGCTTGTTCAAGCTCTTAATCTCTTCCAAAGGCTTGCCTATGATCGATTCGGTCAATAGATCAGCTGATGCCTGCGAGATAGCACATCCTTGCCCGTCAAACCGAGCCTCATTGATGCGGCCATCTTTATCTATGCGCAAGTCAATACGAATATGATCTCCACATAAAGGATTGTCATCTTCGAAGGATATATCGTGAGGCTCCAGCTTACCACGATACTGGGGGTTCTTATAATGATCGATGATCACTTCTCGGTAAAGATCTTCCATGTTTACACCTGCATTATTTTACATTCAATTTATTCTGGATCGAGAATCTTCTAGCTTGCAAAAAAAATGAATTCATCAAGCAAACATTTTCTTGACGTGATAAATTCCATCAACCAATTTGTCGATCTCATCAAATGAATTATAAATATAGAAACTGGCGCGTGTTGTTGCCTGGATCCCAAGTTTTTCATGCAAGGGTTGGGCACAATGATGCCCCGCCCGCACTGCCAGCCCATAACGGTCCAGGATCTGGGATACATCATGTGGATGGATCTCATCCAGGGTAAACGCTGCCACAGCACCTTTTTGTTCTGCTTTGGGACCATAAACCCTAACACCCGGGATCTCTTCCAGTCTTTCAAGGGCATAATGGATCATCTCATGTTCATGGGCTTCTACTTGGTTCATCCCTATTCCTTCCAGGTAATCAACCGCACTCCCAAATCCTATAGCCTCGCTGATCGCCGGGGTACCTGCTTCAAATTTATGCGGAAGGGAGTTGGGTACAAATGAGCGTAGATGAACTGTTTTGATCATATCGCCTCCCCCCATAAAAGGAGGCATTTTTTCGAGCAATTCCAATTTACCATACAAAGCACCAATGCCAGTCGGTCCGAGCATTTTGTGAGCAGAAAACGCCAGGAAATCCACATCCAATGTTTGCACGTCTACGGGGAGATGAGGTACCGATTGGGCTCCATCCAGTAGGGTAATGGCACCCGCAGCATGTGCCTTCCGTATGATCTCCTCCGCTGGATTGATCGTTCCCATGACATTCGACATGTGGGAAAATGCTACCAGTCGTGGATCCAGTTTTAATAATTTCTCATACGTCTGCATATCCAAAGATCCTGTCTCGTCAACAGGGATAAATTCCAGACGAATGCCACGTTCAGACGAAAGCATATGCCAGGGGATCAGATTGGAATGATGTTCCATCTCGGTCAAAATGACCAGATCGCCAGTATTTAAATTCGCTCTTGCCCAGCTATAAGCCACAAGATTGATGGATTCAGTGGTGTTGCGCGTGAATATGATCTGTCTGGCAGAAGGCGCATTGATAAACCTGGAAATTTTTTCCCGGCTGTTTTCATACATACTTGTAGCTTCTTCTGCCAGGACATGAATTCCGCGGTGGATATTGGCATTATGCCTGCGATTAAAAGAATCCAATGCCTTAATAACCGATACAGGCTTTTGGGATGTGGCGGTCGAATCCAGGTACACCAGGGGTACTCCTGGATGAACTTCCCGCTCAAGGATCGGAAAATCAGCACGGATCTTTTTAACATCCAATGCAGTCATTTTATGCTTCCTTGACAGCTCGCTTCTTTTTCGGCATCGGGCGGATATGCTCGGAATTTGGTGGATACCACAGGATCCGATCCGGTACCATCCAACCGTCGGTTAGATATACATTGGTACGAAATTGAACTGCGACAAGTTTAGAGTCGATCTGCACGATTATTCCGCGCAACCAACCCCGGATCCGGTCTGCGTTCTTTTCGTGATCACAAAACACTTCAACTGTATCCCCAACTTCATATTCAGAATTTAGATCTGGCGTCCGCATAAATGCAAATTGAGCCATAATACCTCCATAAACAGCACATTTGTCACGCATGTAACCTGTGCTCACAAAAAAAGAATAATTAGACCAGAAAAACATCAAAGCTCATGTTTGATGTAAAGTTAACGATTTAGTTGCTTTTCGTTTTATCCACAATTGCCTTCTGAAATCGTTCGCGTACACCTTCAAAAGGAATCCTCTGCATGATCGGGTCAAAAAAACCTTCCACAACCAGACGCTCTGCATCTTCAGTTGGAATTCCCCTGCTGAGCAGATAGAACATGGGCTCCGGGTCGATCTTCCCGACTGTTGCACCATGCGTACAACGCACGTCATCAGCCAGGATTTCCAAACCCGGGATGGAGTCCGCTCTTGCTGCCGGGCTTAAGACCAGGTTCCGGTTTGCCTGAAAACCATCCGTCTTCTGGGCACCGGGAGCCACGTAGATCATTCCCTGCCATACCGATCGACTTTTCCCTTTAAGCGCTCCCTTAAAAAGCAGGTCACTGGTCGTATTGGGTGCCAGATGATTCTGACGGGTATCATGATCCAGATGTTGCTGACCGTTGGTGAAGTAAAAACCAGACATTCTTCCCGTCGCTCCAGGTGCTACCAGGTCGAGGCTTGAGAAATTCTTGGTAACATGAGATCCGATCGCGCCAAATATCCAATCCAGATTGGCATCCCGACCCACCTGGGCTCGTTCATGACTGAAATTCCAAACCTGGTCACCCCAGGATTGCAATTCAACAAAACGAAGATTTGCACCATCCGAAACTTTAATCTCAACCAGTCCGGCATGCAGGTTTGAAACCTGTTGTGGAGAGGCGGATTCATGCACATAAGTGACTGAAGCCCCTTCATCCAACCAGATCAACAAATGCGAGATGTGGGCCAGGTTATTTCCACCACCCCATAGAACACTATGAAGTGGCTTCTCAATTTTCACCCCTTTGGGAACATAAAGAACAACCCCATTTTGTGCAAAAGCAGCCGCCAGGGCAGCAAATTTTCCTTCCTCGCTGCGTACGATCCCGCCGGCAAGCTGCTCCACAAGCTCCGGGTGTTTGACCTCGGCAGTTCGTAAGTCTGTAAAGATAACACCTTTGTGGGTAAGTACAGGATCCAGGTTGATCAACGCTTTTTCAGTCTGTAGCAATATTTGGCCGCCATGATGGCTTCCTGCCAGGGGTTGGAGCAGATTTTCAGGTACAGCCTGGTACTCCAATTGAACACCGGTGGAAGGCAAATTGAATTTATCTGAAGGCAGAGTTCGCAGATTTGTCCGCCGCCAGGATTCATCTTTGGTTGTTGGTAGGGGTAAACGCTGAAATTCGTCCCAGGCTTTTTGTCTGTAGTCCTTAAGTGGACCTTTCAGGGATAACAGCTCGGGAGAAAAGGTAAATGATCCTGAGCTTGAATCCACTCGCCGGGTTCGTGCGCTTACAACAATGCGAGGTTTTTCATCCATATCAGCCAATCGATCCTTCCATTTGAAGTTGGATCAAGCGATTCATTTCGACCGCATATTCCATCGGTAATTCCTTAACCAAAGGTTCAATGAATCCGGATACCACCATTGTGGTAGCTTCTTCATCCGTCAAACCTCTACTCATCAAATAAAACAATTGCTCTTCCCCCACTTTTGAAACAGATGCTTCGTGACCGATGCTCACATCAGATTCATCGATTTCAATCGTTGGGTAGGTATCCGATTGCGATTTTGGATCAAGGAGCAAGGCGTCGCAGACCACATTGGATTTTGAGCCACTGGCTCCTTTATATACCTTCAGTAATCCACGGAAGGAGGATCTTCCACCACTCTTGGAAATGGATTTTGAGATCACTTTGCTGGTGGTATTTGGTGCAAAATGCACCATTTTACTTCCGGCATCCTGATGCTGTCCTGTGCCCGCAAATGCCATGGAAAGCATCTCACCGTGTGCCCCAGGCTCCATCAAATAACAGGATGGATATTTCATGGTCACTTTCGAACCAAGGTTGGCGTCCACCCACTCCATGGTCCCATTCTTAAATACCTTGGCTCGCTGGGTTACCAGGTTATACACATTTGTGGACCAGTTCTGGATGGTCGTGTAGCGCATTCGCGCGCCTTCTTTAACAATGATCTCGATCACACCAGAATGAAATGAGTCACTGGTATATTGCGGTGCAGTGCAACCCTCTACATAATGCAACTGGGCACCATCTTCCACAATGATCAAGGAGCGCTCAAATTGGCCAACATTGGCAATATTCAGCCGGAAATACGCCTGAAGGGGTAGATCTACTTTAACACCTTTTGGTACGTAGACAAAAGATCCGCCCGACCAGACCGCACTGTTCAATGCAGCGAATTTGTTATCTTCGATCGGAATCACCGAACCGAAATATTCTCGAAAAAGGTCTGGATGCTGGCGTAAACCATCTTCTATGGACAGAAAGATCACGCCTTTTTTCTCGAGATGATCCTGGATGCTGTGATACACCATTTCAGATTCATACTGTGCGCCAACACCTGCCAGGAATTTTCGCTCGGCTTCAGGGATACCCAATTTATCAAATGTATTCTTGATTTCATCGGGTACATCATCCCACGATTTTTCCGAGCCTTCGGTCGGTTTCACATAATAATAAATGTCCTGCAAATTCAATCCTGAAATGTCAGCTCCCCAACCAGGCATGGGTCTTTTTAAGAAATGGTCCAGCGCTTTCAGGCGAAAATCCAACATCCACTGAGGTTCGCCCTTCATTTCGGATATTTTTTTTACAACTTCAGGATTCAAACCCTTTTGTGATTTAAAGAAATAATCATCGGATGAATCTTTAAACCCGTATTTGTAGGTCCCCATCTCCTCCAACAAATGAGCATCGGATGCCATAACAACCTCCAGTTACTACCAATAAACCTTACGCAGGAATGGGATCCTGATATTTTTCGCGGATCCAGTCATAACCCTGTTCTTCCAATTTCAAGGCTAGATCAGGGCCACCGGATTCAACAATGGTTCCGTTAAACATGATATGTACAAATTGCGGTTTTATGTAATTCAATAAGCGCTGATAATGAGTGATGACAACCACTCCGAGATCCGGACCTGTCAAGGCGTTGACACCTTCGGATACGATCCTCAAGGCATCAATATCCAGCCCCGAATCGGTCTCATCCAGAAAAGCAATTTCTGGTTGAAGGGTTGCCATTTGTAATATTTCTGCACGCTTCTTTTCTCCACCTGAAAATCCGTCGTTAAGGTACCGGCCTGCAAATTTCGAGTCCATTTTTAACAAACTCATTTTTTCAATAAGAATTTTCCTGAATTCGGGGATCGGAATCCCTTTATCTTCAGGATTGGTGGCGCGGCGCCTGGCGTTTAGGGCTGTACGAAGAAAATTCGCGACGGTCACCCCGGGGATGGCTACAGGATATTGAAATGCGAGGAACAACCCCATCCGCGAACGCTCATCCGGTTTCTTTTCAAGGATATTTTCGCCTTTATACAGGATCTCGCCCTGTGTAACTTCATAGGAGGGATGCCCCATCATTGTATAAGCCAGGGTGGATTTTCCGGTACCATTAGGTCCCATAATGGCATGCACTTCCCCTTTTTTTACAGTAAGGTTTAATCCCTTTAATATTTCTTTTCCTTCTATGCTCACGTGAAGGTTATTTATAATTAGTTCAGACATAAAAAAAGCTCCTTAATTGCTTTTTCTGTAATTAGAATGCCTTATCAATCAAGAGATTTTTAGAGATAAAGAACTTTTATTATCAAGAAACACTTTCAGATTGATCAAATTTTACAGACATGCATTATAGCAAATTAAGGGTAAATTGTCAAATTATTATGATATTATTCTAGTATATTAATAGAATTTTCGTATATTCCAGACCCCCATGCATAGTGGTTTCAGATATTTATCATAATTATCTACTTTATTGACATTTTTCAATAGGACTGATATACTCCAAATTAGAAATTTCCTTTATCATTTCAATCACCTCTTTTGAACAAAGAGAAAAATATTATGAAAAGCACCCGGGACCGAATATTACAATTTTTACTTCGAAAACCTCGCTCAACAATTGTTGAACTTGCGGATGCAGTCGACATTAATCCCATTTCTGTCAGGCACCATTTAAGCAGTCTTCAAGCTGCCGACCTGGTTGCCGGTGAAGAAGAACGCCATGGTGTCGGACGCCCACGCCTGGTCTATTTTCTAACAGAAAACGGGATGGAGTTATTTCCGACTCGCTATTTACGCCTTACATCCCGCTTATTGGATCAGCTCAAAGAAAGCATGCCTGAAGCTTTGGTCAGCAAATTATTTGCTCAAATGGCTGATGACCTGGCTGAAGAATACCAGGATCAAATGCGGGGCTTAAAAATTGAAGACCGCCTGGAATTGGTAAAAACATTGCTTGCAGATGAGGGTTTTACAGTTGAATGGGAAAAGGCAGGTGTACAATATCACATCCATGAGATCAATTGTCCTTACTATCAAATCGGATTGAACCATCCCGAAGTCTGCACAGTCGACCAGACATTAATCTCTAAGATGCTGGCAGTACCAACAGCCAAGATCCAATGTATCTTGACCGGCGATGCCCATTGTACGTATGTAATTCAATCAGATACAGAGGCTGCCCGATGAGCGAAGACTCAAAACCTAACGAAATTATTTGGGATATCCACACTACCCATCCCGAAATGGTCCAGCCCCTCAGGGAAAAATTTTCCGAGGTCGTTGATCCGGAAATTGGTTTGAATATCATCCAACTGGGTCTTATTCGCCAGGTTACGATCAAGGAAGATAAAGCTGAGATCTTTATGATCCTGACAACACCTTTTTGCCCTTATGGTCCAGCCATGCTCGAAACGACCCGCCAGAAAGCTTTGGAAGGCTTGAATATGGATGTTAATATCCAACTTGGCATGGATCCCTGGGATTTTTCACTGATGGAAGACCCAAGTGCGATTGACTGGGGCATGTATACCTAAGATTTTAATTATCTGGCATTAGGAGATTGTTATGGATGATTGTATCTTCTGTAAGATAATCGCTGGTGAGATCCCAGGAAACTTCATCTATAAGGATGATCTGGTCTCAGCGTTCCATGATATTAACCCGGCAGCTCCCATTCATATTCTGGTCGTCCCCAACAAACATATTCCATCAACAAATGATATTTCCGAGCAGGATGAAGCTTTGCTGGGGCATATCCTGTTAAAAGTTAAGGAGATCGCTGCCGGGCAAGGCATTGCGGAAAGGGGGTATCGTTTGATCATAAACACCGGTCCAGAGGCGCATCAGGTTGTCGACCACCTGCATGTTCATATTCTCGGGGGGCAATTTATGCGCCATCCCATGGGATGACCATTGAAAGATGCTTGCTCGGGACAAGCAGATGAAATTAATGATCTTGATTTTTTTAGACTCCTTATCTTGAACAAAAGAGGCGGCAGAATTCATCTACCACCTCTTCTACTTTAATGGCAATTACCTGATTTTGAACATTTGGGTTAATTTCATTGCCAGGTTCAAGTCTCCTGCCAGTTTAAGTTTTCCTTGCATGAAAGCTTGCATTCCATCCAACTCGCCGGTGAATATCTTCACATAATCACTTGAGTCGGCGGTCAAGGTCATCTTGGGGCTGGCATGGACACCTTTTTCTGTCGTGCAGGCACCATCTTTAATGGATGCGAACCAATCACCTGGTTCAGCTCCCGTGAATTTGAACTGGATGACAGCATCAATTGGACCGGCTTTTTCAGCTATGAAAGCACCCGGCATTTTGGACATAAGGTCAGCAATTGTTAATGGCATTTCTAATTCTCCTATTGTAGATTCTCAAATATTGCAGCAGCACCCATACCGCCACCGATACACATGGTAACCATACCATATTTTGATTTCCGGCGATCCATCTCGTAGATCAATTGAGTGGTAAGCTTGGAGCCAGTGCAACCCAGTGGGTGACCAAGCGCGATCGCCCCACCATTTACATTGGTTAACTCGGGGTTGATACCCAATTCTCTCATTACAACTAGACCCTGGGCGGCAAAAGCCTCATTTAATTCGATCAGGTCTATCTCGCTCAATTTTAATCCGGCAAGTTTTAACGCTTTGGGGATTGCCACCACCGGACCAATGCCCATCAACTCTGGTTCAACGCCGCCTGTGGCAAATGCCACAAACCGTGCCAGAGGTTTTAACTTCAGGCTGGCAGCTTTCTCTGCAGACATGATCACAACCCCCGCAGCTCCGTCAGACATCTGGGACGAATTTCCAGCAGTAACCGTTCCACCTTCCTTGAAAGCCGGTTTCAACCTGGCAAGACCTTCCAGGGTTGAATCTCCACGCGGCCCTTCATCTCGCTTATGGGTGAATTGTCGGGTGACAGGTTTGCCATCCGCATCCAATTCCTTAATGGTCACTTCAACCGGCACCAGTTCTGGATCAAATAAACCAGAATCAACAGCCCGGGCAGCCTTAACGTTTGAACCAACAGCAAATTCATCCTGTTCGGCACGACTGACATTGAATTTGACGGATACATTTTCAGCAGTAAGACCCATGTTGGTGTAATAATGCGGCAGGTCCTGGGCAAAATGCGGGTTCGGCGCAAATTTATAACCCGCCATCGGTACCATGGTCATTGATTCAGTTCCACCTGCGATCGCAACTTCCATTTGACCAGCCTTGATGGCAAAAGCTGCATGAGCAATACTTTGCACTCCTGATGAACAATAACGGTTGATCGTCTCACCGGAAACGGTGATCGGTAAACCAGCTCGCAATGCGATCATACGAGCCATGTTCATACCCTGTTCCCCTTCCGGGAATGCACAGCCGAAAATCACATCATCGATCTGGGCAGGATCCAATCCTGGCGTTCGCTTGAGTAAATCAAGGATCACGTCTGCGCCTAATTCGTCCGGTCGAACAGTTGCCAGGCTGCCGCGTTTGGCTTTACCTACTGGTGTTCGGGCGGCAGAAACGATTACAGCATCTCGTGTCGTCATCTTTATTCCTCCTAATTCCGCAGCGGTTTGCCGGTATTTAACAAAGCCCACATGCGTTCCTGGGTCTTCTGTTCACCGCATAATGAAAGGAAAGCTTCGCGTTCGAGGTCCAGGAAATACTGTTCGCTGGTCCAGGTTGGCCTGCTCAGATCCCCACCTGTCATCACATGCGCCAGTTTACCTGCAATGACGCCTTCGTACTCTGTAATGTACTTTCCTTCTTTGAACGACCATGCCCCGATCTGGATGGCAGAAAGTGAATCTCTTCCGGCAGCATAAATGAGTTCCGGAGCTGGTGGCTTATAACCGGTATTCGCCATGTGCAGTACTTCTTTCTTGGCCTCACTCAGTAGATACTCCCGGTGCATGACAATTCTATCCTGTGGGTTAAGAATTTTGAACTGGCGGGCTTCCTCTGCGCTGGTAGCCACTTTGGCTTGACCGATCTGAATGAACACTTGTTGCAGGAAAGGCAGCACCTCTGCATCGGGTGTGCGCATGGCCGGGTTCACGATCCTTCGCACCATTTCTTTGGTTCCGCACCCCGCCGGGATCACCCCGGCACCCAGCTCAACCAGGCCTATATAGGTCTCGGAAGCTGCCACAACCCGGCTGCCATGCATGGTGACTTCACAACCACCGCCCAGCGCCATTCCCGCTGGAGCGATCACAACCGGTTTGGGGAAATAACGCATCCGCATGTTCATATTCTGTAATTTTATAATAGCCTGATCGAGAACATCCCACATTCCTTGTTGAGCTGCCACAACCACCATGAAAAGATTGGCACCAGCACTGAAGTTTTCACCTTCATTTCCAATAACCAGTCCTTCAAATTCATTTTCAGTCATGTCGAGCGCTTCAAGAGTGATATCAAAGATGTCATCATCAAGGGCGTTCATTTTGGTATGGAATTCAACCAGGGCAACGCCATCGCCGATATCATAAAGAGAGGCTCCTGCATTTGAGCTGATCTCTTTCTTGGAGCCTTTTAGTTCACCCAAAAAGATCAATCCTGGATTTTGTTCGATCTTCACATACTTTTTCTTGCCGACATCATAAACCCCCACTTTTCTGGATCCCTTGTATTCATAAAAGGTCTCAACTCCGGATGCAATCATCTCTGAAACCCATTCAGCACATGGATATCCATTTTCTTTCATTGATTCCACAGTTTTCCGGACTCCGAGCATATCCCAGGTTTCGAAAGGTCCTGCCTCGTGCATGAAACCCCAGCGAACTGCATCATCCAGGGGCTTGGGTGTGTCCGCAACTTCAGGAATGATCGTGCTGGCATATTGAAAAGCCTGAAAAGTTAAAGCCTTGATTAACACAGCTGCTTTATCATTTTCAGCTATTAAGACTTTTAGCCGATCTCCAAGCGATTCCCCATCCTTTGCTTTCTTTACCGAATCAAAGCGTGGCTTGGTTGTTGGTTTATGCTCTTGAGTGTAAAGATCAAGTGAATAATAATCTTTTTTGCCATCCGGGTCCCGTACTTGTTTATAAAAACCTACATTGGTCTTATTGCCCAGCCAACCTTTTTCAACCATGCTGTGAATGAGCTGGTTAGGTTTTTCAGAAGCCAGGTATTGCTGCCCAAGCTTGTCATAGGGGATGGCTGGTGCCAGGTTTTTACCAACATGCTCCCACACATCGATCCCTACCAGGTCGATCAGCCGGAAAGTCGCAGTTTTGGGTCTCCCGATCAATGGACCAGTTAGAGAATCAACTTCATCAACTGTGTAACCATTTTCCATGATGAAATGAAGCCCAAAAGCACCTGTTCCGAATGCCATGCGATTTCCAATAAAGTTGGGTGTGTCTTTGCACAGAACAATTCCCTTGCCAAGTCGATATTCACCAAACCAGCTGATGAATTTTGTCACCTCTGGCAGTGTGTCTGCGGTTGGGATGATCTCCAGGAGTTTAAGGTACCGTGGTGGGTTGAAGAAATGGGTTCCAAGAAAATGCTTTTTAAACCCATCGGATCGCCCAGCTGCAATATCCTTGACCGGTATACCAGAAGTGTTGGTACTGATGATCGCTTCAGGTTTCCTGACCTTGTCAATTCGTTCCATCAATTGTTGTTTGATCTTCAGGTTTTCAACAATAGCTTCGATCACCCAATCCGCTTCTGCAATTTTCCCAAAGTCATCATCCAGGTTTCCAGTTTTTACCAGGTTTTGTTGATCAGAAGAAAAGAAACTGGCAGGCCGTGATTTCTTGGCTCGATCCAAACCTTCATCCACAATTTTATTGCGGGCTTTTTTGCCCGCCTCAATAGGGACATCTTTTGGTACAATATCAAGCAAAGTGACCGGCACACCCGAATTGGCCAGGTGTGCAGCCAGGGCTGCTCCCATGGTGCCTGCCCCGATCACGACCGCTTTGTGAACTTTGTAGGTCATTTTTCCACCTCCATTAAATTTTCCAGGGATAAATTAATCCATCCATCAAGCATCAACTCAGATCTTGTGAGCGATATTCCAGGATCTGTCGTGCGACAACCAGCCGGTTGATCTGACCTGTGCCTTCATAAATATCACTGATCTTGGCATCCCGGAACCATTTCTCCAGTAGGTATTCGCGGCTGTAACCCAACGGTCCCATGATCTCGACTGCCTTCTGGGTGATCTTGGTCACAACATCGCCAGCCCGTACTTTGCACATGGATGATTCAAGCGAATTTGGTTTGCCATTATCCATCATCCAAACCGCTTTGATGACCAGAAGCCAGGCAGTTCGTAGCTGGATCTCCATATCCATCACATCTTTTTCAACAGAGGTTAATTTCTGACGGGGGAGACCATAACGGATCGTGACGCCATTTTCAGCCAGCATCTCCTTGAGCAATTCCAGGGTGGCGCGTGCCAGTCCGATCGCCTGGGCAGCAACAATGGGTCGGGTTGCGTCAAAAGTTGCCATGGCGCCTTTAAACCCCTTCGTGCTGGTTTCAACGGTCGGGCTTCCTAAAATATTGGTGAAGGGCACCCGGCAATCCTGCAACACGATCGATGCGGTATCGCTGGCTCGAATCCCCAGTTTGTGTTCCAATTTGGTGACCTGTACTCCCGGAGTCCCAGCTTCCACCACAAATGACCGCATTCCGCGTCGCCCGGCAGATGGGTCAATTGTTGCCCAAACCACAATAAAGCCCTTTGAATCAAGCAATGCTTTATGGCCGGATGTGACGAAGATCTTCTCCCCATTTAGGATCCACTCATTGGTTTCTTTATCCAATACCGCAGTCGCCCGGATCGCGGAAGTATCTGAGCCTGCCTGGGGTTCTGTCATACACATGGCATCGAAGACGGGTGTATCCCCTTTGAATCTCTTCAGAAAACGCTCTTTCTGCTCATCATTCCCTGCAGCTGCCACGGCGGCGGATCCGAGCATTCCTCCTGGCATGCAAAGGTACAGACCTGCATCCCCCCATGATAGCCCTTCGACCATGAAAGCCAGGCGTTGATACGCCAGTCGCGGACCCTCTTTATTTCCACTGCCCGCAGCCATTGATGTTCCTCCCCCACCCATCGCTTTGGTAGCTGTCTGCATGAAATTAATATAGTCCCATGGGATCTCATGCTCATTCTCATCAAAATATCGAGCCACCGGACGCATCATATTGACTGCAACCGTTTCGATCACATTCATAACCCCTGCAATTTTTTCGGGAACTTCAAATTCGATCATGTTACTCCTCCTTGGCTTATACCATTGCCAGACCGGTAAAGGTTGTAAAGCCCCGACCGTTACGCATAAAAAGTTCAACCGGATGTTCGCGGATATACCCATGTCCACCTAGAATTTGAACTGCCCGGTCGGTTACCATCATCACCATATCTGCCGCACCTGTCTGAGCCAGGTATGCCATCTTGCTGGCGTCTTCCTTTCCAGTATCCAGCTTCCAGGCTGCTTCCCATGTCAATGCCCGCATGGATTCGATCTCAATGGACATCTCAGCCAGCATAAATGCGATCGACTGTTTTTGTGCAACTTTTACCCCGAATACATCCCGGTCTTTTGCATAATCGCGCGAATACTCAAAAGCAGCCTTGGCCACACCGACCGCCAAGGATGCCAAGGCGACCCGGCTCGCATCCAGCACAGGACCAAAATCCCCTGGTAGAAGCTGAGATTTCGGCAATCGCACGTTATTAAGTTTGACAGTATGGAATGGTAGCGCATTAAGTCCCATCAATTTTTGTCGTTCTTCCGAAACGTTGACTCCGGTTGTTCCTGCGGGAAGGATGAACCCACAGGTTCTTCCTTCCATTTTTGCATACACAACCATCGCCTTTGCATTTGCTGCAAATGGGACGTATGTTTTTTCCCCATTCAAGATATAACCATCTCCATCCTGCACAGCACTGGTTGTCAGGTCATTTGGATCAAAATCAAATTTTTTCTCCAGCAAGGCTGCGGTATACGGTTGCCAGTTGCCTTCGATCACAGGTGGCAGGTAATTATCTTTCTGCTCCTCGCTGCCTGCCAGCAGGATCGGCAAGGTGAACAACCCTGGAGCCATAATTACCATGGAACCAGCCAGATCACCCCAAGCCATGGATTCAGCAGCCAGAACACCGGTCACTACAGATCGGTCACCAAAGCCACCATAAGCTTCAGGAATGGAAGCCTGCAAAACTCCCATCTCCCAGCCTTTATCGATCAGTTTGGATTCGAATTTTCCGGATTCCTCAGCTTCGTGGGCGGCAGGACGCAGGTCATTGGTGGCAAACCGGTTTACTGCGTCGATCAACATTTTTTGTTCTTCTGATGGTTCAAACGAGTACATAAGCCTTCTCCTTTGGGAAAATAACCGAATTGGACTTTCCATTAACGCAGCAATATTTCAAAATGGTCTGTTTCGTGTCCTCCAACTCGTTAACATTCGTGATCTCCAATAAGCCATGCTGATATAAATACTCAACATAGGCACCTGTTTTCTCTAAAACCAGCATGGCGTTGTATCCGGCGATCCGCCCGTAAAGGTGGAAAGTAAGGTCTGCAAGGCTGTGCGGCTCACACAGAAAATCCATACATTGATTCAACCGTGTATTGATAGCCTTTCGAATTGCAGTTGTTCGTGCCTCCAGATCCATGATTGGAATATCATGACCGGATAAAACCAATTTACCATGGTCTACCCAGGCTTTAAATTTCTCTAAAGAATCCAGGTAATGCCCAACTCCCAGGTAGGGGATCAAACCTTCCGGGGATTGGTGAGGTGTAATATCGCTCAGAACATGGTCACCGCAGAAATAAAAGTCATCCAATTGAATGGCAACCTGTCCGGGGCAATGTCCCGGCAAGTGCAACATTCTAAAAGGTCCACATTGCATGTTCTCTTGTTCAAACGTAAAATCCACCGGAACAGAATGGAAAAAAGCCTTGGTAAATTTATATAATTGCAGCAAGCGCGTGCGTTCATCTGGTTCAATACCCGCCTCCAACAAAAATTGGTTCAATCTCAAGCTGATCAAACTCAGGCGCTCTTCATGGTGAGCGATCGTTTGCACGTCCAACTCATGCACACCGATCAAAGCCTTTGAATTTTCCTTCAGAAATACAAGACCTCCCATGTGATCTATGTGCCCATGCGTCAAAAGAATATGTGTCAGATCTTTTACTTTGATCTCTTTTCCAATTTCAGCGCTCACCCGACCAAAACCATTCAGGATGCCATTGTTTGAAATGTCACTCCCGGATCCGGTATCGATTAGAACGAGGTATTCTCCGCTTTTTATAAGGTATGTGTTCACCCAGAATTTTGGGAATGCTTCCAGGGGTAGGCGAAAGATCAACGAGCCAACTGATGTCGTATATTTCTGAAAGCCCTGTGGTTTGTTCACTAACTCAATCCTTATTATGGACGTGCCAGTAAGCCATTTAAGAAAAGATTAGCCATGTGATTGGTGATCTCCTTTACTGGTAAGGATCCTGTTGGTCGATACCATGTGATCGTCCAATTCATCACCCCTAACAATGCGCGGGCGGTTAAAGCAGGGTCATATGAGATGAATTTGCCCGTATCAATTCCCTCCTGGATCAAATCGCGCCATAATTTTTCAAACCGATCCCGTCTGACAATATGCCGATTATGAAATTCAACATCCAGTGAACGATGCTCAAGCAATAAGACTGAAACCAGGTCACTGTGCTCAGTAAGTAATTTTAGAAAAGAATCCATCGCCAGGCGCAATTTTTCATCAGCAGGGAGTTCCTGATGCATAACCAACTGCATGTGTTCTGTCAGCATATCCAAAGCCTGGTCAAGCAATGCAAGCAATATCTCCTGCTTGCTGGCTACATGATGATATAGGCTGGCTTTTTGAAGACTGACCGCAGCAGCAATATCTTGCATGGAAGTGGCATGAAAGCCCTTCTGGCGAATTATCTGAGCAGCAGCTTCGAGGATCATTTCTTTATTCATCATAATCTACCGACCGGTCGGTAGATTAAGCATAGCAAACTTGTTGATTAAAGTCAAGAGATTTAGCTTAAATTTTTCCTTTATTGATGGATATATTGACCAGGTGACCAGCACTCTCATAAAGGTGGGTTAATTAAGAATTCTTAACTTAAAGTACACCCTTAACAAGAGATTAGGAAAAATTGCTACTAGTTAAATTATGCTATAATCATTTAATATGATGGAAGATTCGATCAACTCACAACAAAAAGACCCATCTACAAAAGCAGACTTGGGAAAACAACGTCTTGTTGGATTTATCGTCATTGCAATATTATTGTTAATGACCACCGGCCTTGTTTTTGCTGTTTATGGATTGCTCCAGGATGGTGCCACAACAGCTAAGATCAGGGATATTTTTCTAATTTTTATGGCATTTGAATCCCTCATTATCGGAGCAGCGATGGTCATCCTGGTGATCCAGGTAGCCAGCCTGGTAAACTTGCTTCAAAATGAGGTCAAACCCATCCTCAAGTCTACTAGTGAGACAGTTGATAATCTTCGTGGAACAACCGCTTTCCTGAGTGAGAATATGGTTGAACCGATCATAAAGTTGAATAGCTATCTGGCTGGCTTGAGAAAATTTACCGACCTGATGGGTATTAAGAAGAAAAAATAAGCATTTGTGTTGAATAATTTCGGTGGAAGTTCAATTTAAAAAGGTAATTTTCGTTTTCCACTAATTTGCTTAAAATCGAGCTTATCAAGTTACCGTCAAAAGGAGATAAAAAATGTCAGATCATGATGATTTCGGATCGTTCCTGGTAGGTTTTGTTGTTGGTGGTTTAACCGGTGCAGTTGTTGCCCTGCTTTTTGCCCCGCAGTCTGGTGAAGAAACCCGTACTGTCATTAAGGAAAAAGGAATAGAATTGCGCGATAAAGCCACACAGACATCAGAAGAAGCCCTTGCACGTGCCAAAGAAGCTGCAGCCGAAGCAAAGGCCAAATATGATGAATTGGCTGCCGAAGTCAAGGCTCGCGGTCACGAAGTTATTATTTCTGCCAAGAAAGCTGTCAGCAAGAAAGCACCTGCGGACAGTTCCACTTCCGGTTAACATTCAATTCTAACCACCTTCAAGGGTTTGACCGCAATGGTCAAGCCCTTGTTTTAATTGTGGCTATATTGAATAGATTTCAGTTGCAGTTCGTAAACGATTCGGTAGATAATTTAATGATCCAGCTGATTAGAATTTTTATTCCTTAATACATATCTGTCAAAACTAATTAATTTAGCGAAAAAGCCTTATTGGTACTTTACTTTCCCACTACAACTTTTAAATTGATATCAATCCATCGTTTTGAAGTAAAATGGATGGCATGGAAGTTCAAATTGCAGTTGCCAAGATCAATAAATACGCTGTCGCTGAAAGCGGAGATACACTGGAGGTAATTGAGAGACCCAACGGAGGTCTTTCGGTTGTCCTGGCGGATGGACAGACCTCTGGACACGGCGCAAAAGCAATCTCCAATCTGGTTGTTCGCAAAGTGATCGGGTTGCTTGCAGAAGGAGTGCGCGATGGCGCAGCCGCCCGGGCTGCCTCAGATTCTCTCTTTACCGACAAGAAAGGTAAAGTTTCTTGCACTTTAAACATTGCATCCGTCGACCTTCATACAAATACACTTGTCTTGACCCGCAACAACCCTTCCCCTATTTTCATTTGCCGCGGGGACGAGATAGATTCTCTGCAAGACGACTGCCGCCCATTGGGTACTGCACGGGATATCCGTCCAATAATTAATGAGATCAGTCTTGAACCGGGACTGATGGTGATCATGTATACAGACGGATTGGTACACGCAGGTAAACGTCGCGGCCAACCCATGGATGTTTGTACAAATCTTCGATCTTTGCTGGATGATCAGGATCCACCGCCCCAGGAAATTGCAGATGTTCTCCTGGATGAAGCCCTGCGTCTTGATGATAACCGTCCGGTGGATGATATTAGTATCGTTGTTGTGAAGGTTGTTCATCGCCAGGGAGATGAAGTCCGCCGCATGATGGTCAGGTTACCTTTCAATTAACCTTGTATGAAAGATCGCAATCGTAATATGCGTGCAGGTTTAAGAGACACCATATTAATGATCAATGAGTTTCGAAAACCTCAAATTTTCTTTATACTTGCTATTCTTGGGATAGGCACTTATTATTTTAATACTGCCCGATCATTGCGAGAACCACTCACAAGCCTACCTGAGGCTATTTTTTTGACCCTGGGATTGGCTTTTTTTCAATCCAATGGTGAATATCCACATCATGGTTTTTCACAGCTCGGGTTTTTTATCCTGTCATTCATTTGTATTGGTACTCTTGCTCATGGGTTGGCAGATTTTGGGATCGCATTAATTAATCCCCACAAAAGAAACAACGAGTCAGCAATGGCAGGTGCTTCCCCATTCAGTAAACATACGGTCCTGGTCAGATTGGGACATCTGGGTTACTGGGTTGAGACCAATTGCATGCCATGGGGGAGCTAATTGTGGTGATTGAACTTAACCCCAAGACCGTTCTTGCTTCTCCGGTACAAAAGATGGGAGACCTGATCATTCAGGATGATTCACACCTTCAATCAACATTGGAATCTGTCAGGGTAGATCAAACCAGAACGATCGTTTTGTGTACACAAAACGATACCCTTGATCTTCAGGTGGCACTTAAAGCTCGTTCCATAAATCCCGCGATAAATGTTGTCAGGTGGATTTTTGATGGTGATTACGCCAGATCGTTGGATGAGCAATTTGGTTTTAAAACCATCAGCACAACAGGCATGGCTTCCCCCGCCTTTGCAGTTGCGGCTACCAGCACCGATTTCACGCCGCCCGTCACAATTGAAGGCGGATCCCTTTCCCTTTCGAAGGTATGCTTGCAACAAAATTCTCATCTCATTGGGTTAAGTGCAGCAGAGATCGAGCGTATCCATGATGTCAGCATCGTTTTACTTAATCGGTTTGATGAACCGGACTTACACCCAACTGGCGATCGTATTTTTTGAAAAAGGCGATACTTTCGCAATTACGGGTAACCCGTTTGCACTCCAAACGATAATTCATGAAAAAAAATATCACCTCTCCATCACGTTCATCCCAATCGACCAAACCGGATAAAAATGATTTAAGAATTGGGATCGTTGGCCCTTGCAGCGCAGGAAAAACAACCCTGGTGGATGGTCTAAGAAAACATGATTTCAATGCGCACCATATTGCACAGGAGCATTCTTACGTTCCATATATGTGGCAGCGTATTTCGCAACCTGATTTATTGATTTTTTTGGATGTATCTTTCTCTGTAAGCCAGCAAAGACGACCCCTTAATTGGAATCATACAGATTTTGAAGAACAGCAAAAAAGACTTGCGCATGCCCGCCTGTATGCAGACCTGACGATCAACACCGATGATTTATCCATCCCCGAAATTTTGGATAAAGTCCTGGATTATCTGAATACACTGATCATCAATGCCTAGATCCAAATTTTCACAAAATTCAATAACTGGTCGAGAAGGTTGGATTTTTTCAAACTATTCACATAAAAATTCAATGGGGGTATAATCTTTTGAATTCGCCAGCCTTTGGCTGGTATTTTAATGATTGGAGAAAGCATTTATGAATCGTCGCCCTTATGTAATGCTGGCTTTGATCCTGGTCCTGATTGCTTTTGCACTTTGGATTGATCTGAGCAACCAAATTACAATTTTGAATCCTTTTAATCAAAAGTCCCTTATAGATCGTAATGTCTCCATCCGGCTTGGACTCGATTTGCGGGGTGGTCTTCAAACTCTGCTCGAGGCTGATCTGCCAGCAGAAACGACTGTCAGCTCAGATGACCTCAATATCGCCCGGCAGATCCTGGAGAATCGCTCGAATGCCCTTGGCGTAAGTGAAGTGGTAATGCAAGTTGCTCCTCCTCGCCGCATCGTGGCAGAATTCCCCGGCATCAGCAATCCAGAAGATGTTGTTACCTCCTTGCAAAAGACCGGATTATTGGAATTTGTGGATACTGGCACGGAGAGGCTCAATCCAGGAACGGTCATCCAGACTGACTTTGGAACAGATGGTGCAGTTTCTCCCACGAATACTCCCGATTCAACATTAACACCTACAGCCGAGGCAACTGCCACCTCTGACGCTGCTCCCACTGAAGTACCTGCCCAAACTGCTCCTGTCATTTACCATACAGTTATGACCGGAACCGCATTGGATACGGTTACTGTTACCCAGGGTGCTACCGGGCAATATCAGATCGCTTTTACATTAAAATCTGATTCAAAACAATTATTTGCGGATTTTACCGGTTCACATGTCAATCAGATCCTTGCCATCGTACTTGATAAAACAGTGATCTCTTCCCCCAGCATCGATTCCGCAATTACAGATGGAGCTGGTGTCATCACGGGCAGCTTTACATTGGAAGCCGCGAATTCATTGGCGATCCAGTTACGATATGGTTCTCTCCCAATCCCGATAAAAGTCGTCGAAAGCAGGACTGTTGGACCAACCCTCGGTCAGGAATCCGTTCAAAAGAGTCTCTTTGCAGGCATCATCGGCTTTATCGTGATCATTATCTTCATGATGTTGTATTACAGATTACCTGGTGCACTGGCGGTTTTGGCGTTGATTGTCTATACAATGACATCCCTGATGCTCTTCAAGTTGGTTCCAGTGGTGCTGACCTTGCCTGGTATCGCCGGTTTCATTTTGAGTATAGGTATGGCAGTGGATGCCAACATTCTCATATTTGAACGATTAAAAGAAGAGCTACGGGCAGGAAGAACACTTCATCAGGCGATCGATCTCGGTTGGTCACGAGCCTGGCCTTCCATCCGCGATTCCAACTTCGCAACCCTGATCACATGTGGGATCTTATTCTGGTTCGGAAATGCGTTTGGAGCCAGTCTTGTGAAAGGTTTTTCATTGACCCTGGCACTTGGCGTATTGGTCAGTTTGTTTACTGCGATCTCTGTAACACGTACTTTCTTACATGTAGTGCTAGACAATCTAAAGATCACCGAACATCCTCGCTGGTTCGGTTTATAGGAGTGCCACAATGAATATTATTAAAAATCGTTACATTTATTTCGGCATCTCCTTGCTGGTGATCATCCCCGGTATCATCGCCCTCATTATCTGGCAACTACCACTTGGAATTGATTTTACTGGTGGTAGTCTGCTTGAGATCCGCTTTGATACGGGTACTCCCCTGTCCAGTGAACAGGTCGCTGGAATTTACGCTGATAATTCGACCCCCGGAGCAAGTATTGCGGATCCTATCATCCAGCCTCTTGGAACAGATTCGCTATCGATCCGCTCAAAAGTGATGACAGACGCTACGAAGAGTGAAATTGTGACATCCATCCAGGAATTGCAGGGTGGCGCGGTCACCGTCCTTCATTTCACCCAGGTTAGTGCTGCTGTAGGCAAGGAAGTTGCCACGCGCGCAGCAGGTGCGGTAGCCCTGGCTGCTCTGGCTATTCTTATTTACATCTCGTATGCTTTTAGAGGTGTTCAACATGCCATCCGTTATGGTACGGCTGCTATTATCGCCATGCTGCATGATGTTCTGGTGGTTGTGGGATTTGAAGCCATAGCCGGTCATTTTTGGGGTTGGGAAGCCGATTCACTATTCCTTACTGCTCTACTGACAGTGATTGGTTTCTCAGTTCACGATTCTATTGTTGTTTTCGACCGCATTCGTGAAAACTCCAACCATTATAAGAAGATCAGTTATAAAACTCTTGTCAATCATTCCATCGTTCAAACGCTGGACCGCTCAATTAATACACAGCTAACAGTTATGCTGACCTTGCTAGCCCTGGCTCTTTTCGGAGGCTCTACTATTCTTCACTTTGTAGTGATCTTATTGGTTGGCGTCTTCTCAGGAACTTACTCATCCATTTTCAATGCAGCCCCCATCCTTGTGGTCTGGGAGAACAAGGAGTGGCTTGCTTGGTTCAAGCGTAAACCTTCGGTTGCTGCAGAATAATTTTTGAACATCAGGTTACAGACTCCCCTTAAATTGTCTGAATAATAAACAAAAAAAGCTCTCATCCTGGATGAGAGCTTTTTTTTGCTGGGGGCAAAGGATTCGAACCTCTACATACGGAGTCAGAGTCCGCTGTCCTACCATTAGACGAGCCCCCAATGACAAGCGGGCCGATTTTACCATACGCCAGTCTGTCCGTCCAGAGATAATTGGGTTCTTATTACTTTCGTGCTATTCTACGGGTATTTTCTTCAATATCAACGAAGATCTTCAGTACTTGCGAGATCCCAACCAATGCCACAAAATAGACCAGACCGCGGAAAGGTCGCTCCAATGAAATTAATATATTCATTGCAATATCAGTTGCTCCCATGTATGCCCAGAATCCTCGTACGATCTGTAAGATCATTACTGTCATTGCCACCAGGAAATCGATGGTATATACCACCAGGATGACCCAGGCTAATATATTTGCCACACCCGACAACCGGAAAATCACATCAGGATCGAAATAGGTACCCAAAAAGCGCTTTTTTATTTCCTTTTCTTCGTCCATGACTCCTCCAAAGGTTCTTATCTGGATTAAACGATTAATTAAATATTACATCATCTATATATTAAACTGGTATTCATCCGGATGATAAAGGTGTGGAAATAAACTCAAGGCTATTCGAAACAGGAGTATATATATTTTGAAGGAAAAAATCAAGTAACAATTTTCAACCTTTCTGGATTTTATAAGACCATACTGAATGCCAATCCTTTGGTGGATTGTTGATTCTCAGATAAAAAACCATAACATAATTATCCAGAGATAATAATTTCGATCTATCTACCTGAACATCACGTGTTAGAATTGAATGCTAATAAATGTAAGCACAATTACCAAAGAAATTATTGAGGAATATCCAATGAGTGAAACCACCAATACTCCGAGTGACTTTATACGGACCGCAGTCGAAGAAGATCACCGCTCCAACCGCTTTAACGGTCGTGTTCAGACCCGGTTCCCCCCCGAGCCGAATGGTTATTTGCATATAGGGCATGCCAAAGCTATCTACATTGATTTTGGGATCGCAGCAGAATATGGTGGTATTTGCAGCCTTCGTTTCGATGATACCAATCCAACCAAAGAAGACGTCGAATATGTCGATGCTATAAAAGATGATATTCGTTGGTTGGGATTTGAATGGAATGAGCATGAATATTATGCATCCGATTATTTCGACCAATTATACGAATTTGCCCTGATCTTAATTAAGAAAGGCAAGGCGTTTGTTGATGATCTCAGTGCGGATGAAATACGTGATTATCGCGGCACCCTGACTGAACCTGGTAGAAATAGTCCATTCAGAGATAGAAGCGTGGCTGAGAACCTGGATTTATTTGACCGTATGAAAAAGGGAGAATTTCCAGATGGTTCCCGTGTCTTGCGAGCCAGGATAGATATGGCTTCAGGAAATATTAATATGCGTGATCCTGTAATGTACCGCATCCTGCATAATCCTCCTCACCACAGAACTGCCAATAAGTGGTGTATTTATCCAATGTATGATTTTGCTCACGGTCAGTCCGATTCGATCGAGGGCGTCACACATTCACTTTGTTCCCTCGAATATGAAGCACATCGTCCGTTATACGACTGGTTCCTTGATGAACTCGAAATCTACCACCCAAGGCAGATCGAATTCGCCCGCTTGAATCTAAGTTACACGGTCATGTCCAAACGCCGGTTGATCCGTCTTGTTCAGGAAGGTTTTGTAAATGGATGGGATGATCCTCGCATGCCAACCCTGCATGGTTTACGCCGAAGAGGATTTACTCGCTCATCCATCCTGAATTTTCTGGATCTGGTAGGTGTTGCCAAGAATGACAGTATCATCGACATAGCCCTGTTGGAACATTGTCTGCGAAACGATCTAAACAAGATCGCCCCGCGCAAGATGGCTGTGATCCATCCCCTGAAAGTGGTGATCGACAATTACCCGGATGGTCTGGTTGAGGAAATGGACGCTGTCAATAATCCCAATGACCCCGAGGCTGGCACCAGGAAGCTTCCTTTTACAAAGGAACTATATATTGAGCAAGACGATTTTTCAGAAGCTCCTCCACCAAAATATTACCGCTTGTTCCCGGGCAATGAAGTTCGTTTAAGATATGCCTATTTTGTTACCTGCACCGGAGTGACCAAAGACCCGGAAACTGGTCAGGTCGTTGAGGTTCATTGTACGTATGATCCAGAAACCCGAGGTGGCGATGCACCGGATGGACGAAAGGTTAAATCAACGATCCACTGGATTTCAGCAACCGAATCCATTTCTGCCGAGGTACGCCTTTATGACCGCTTATTCTTGAAGGAAGACCCATACGAATTGGAGGAAGGGTTGGATTTCACTTCCAACATCAACATCGATTCATTGGAAGTTTTAACAGATTGCCGTCTTGAAACCAGTCTGGGAAGAGCCCGAACCGGTGATTTTTTTCAGTTTGAACGGATTGGATACTTTAACGTTGATCCCGATTCAAAAGAAAACAAATTGGTATTTAACCGTTCAGTATCACTCAAAGATTCATGGGAACGACAACTGGCGAATTCCAATAATTAGAAGATCGGGTCTGATGAAACCATCAGACCCGATTTTCTATAAATTAATACTGCCAGCCAGGATATCCATTGCAATTCTTATCCTTTCCAACACTTTTTCTTTTCCAATGATCTCCATACTTTCAAATAAAGGTGGGCTGACAGATTGTCCTGTAACGGCTCCCCGTAAAATTCCAAATACCTGACCGGCTTTCAAACCCATCTCTTCCACTAAAAGGCGCATTGGTTGTTCAGCCAGGGTAGGAGTGATCTCATCCAATGAAGATAGGATATTGTAAGACCTTTGGAGGACATCTATGGACTCTTCAGCAGTTAAATTCTTGCCGATAAGTTCCGATAGAGCTGGTTCAATCTGATCAATGAAAAAGAATTTTGCAAAAAATAGCGCATCATCCATTGTTACCAATCTCTCCCGGATGATCGGTATGATCCGGATCAATTTTGCATCATCGACCTTTAATCCCTCTTTTTCAAAGTAGGGTCTGATACGCCTGGCAATTTCAGGATTGCTCAGATTTCGTATATGAGCACCACTAAAATAATCCAGCTTGGCAAAATCAATGGCAGCCGGGGATGGATTTACATGATGGATATCGAATTTCTGAACCATCTCTTCTAATCCCATGAATTCACCCTCTGCGATACCCCAGCCCATCAAAAGGATCCAATTTAGAACACCTTCTGGAGGATAACCCAATTTCTCCAGGTCTGTGACAAAGATGGAATAACCGCTATCAAGGGCATCCATTGCATCTCGTTTACTCATTTTTCCTTTTCCGGATGGTTTCAGAAAAACAGAAAGATGTACCCATTCCGGTTCTTCCCACCCGAATGCGCGTACGATATGTACATGCAACGGGAATGTTGACAGCCATTCAGCACCACGGATCACATGCGTTATCTCCATCAAGTGATCATCCACCATGGCAGCAAGATGATACAAAGCCCATCCATCCGTTTTTACCAGTACATAATCATCAATATTTTTATTTTCAACCACAATATCCCCGCGTAATGCATCATGAGCAATTACGCTCCCCTCGCGTGGTGTTTTAAAACGGATTACATAAGGCTCACCGTTCAAAATTCTTGCAGCTGCATCTTCTTTTGATAAGAGCCTGCAATTTCCGTCATAGTGCAGGTTTTCTTTGCGCTTCATCTGTTCTTGGCGGACTTTATCCAAATGTTCTTTGGAACAGAAACATGGATATGCATGCCCGGTGTCGATAAGTTTTTGAGCATATTCAAGATAGATTTCTTTACGCTCTGATTGACGATAAGGCTCAAAAGGACCATTGACATCCAAACCTTCATCCCACTGCAATCCAAGCCAGCGCAATCCTTGCATCAGTTCCTCTTCAGCGCCGACGACAAATCGCTTGAAATCAGTATCTTCGATCCGCAGGATGAATTGACCACCGGTCCGTTTAGCCAGCAGGTAATTATATAAGGCTGTTCTGGCACTTCCCAGATGCATCCGGCCGGTTGGAGAAGGTGCAAACCGAACTCTGGCGGGTTTGATGGATTCCATAGATATTCTCCTAAAATTCCAATGTCTTTTGACGCATAATCACACTTTCAACAAGCCCGATCCCTAACATTAAAGATAACAGACCACTGCCCCCATAACTGATGAAAGGTAAAGGTAAACCGGTTACCGGGATTAAATTGAGGTTTACTGCAATATTTACAGCACCCTGAAAAAATATAAGGATTGCCACGCCATAACATAACATCGCTCCAAAGGGATCGTTAGCCTTCGTTGCTGCTCGCAGGCATCGATAAATAATGAAAGCCATCAAAAATAGTACAAACGCAGCTCCCGCCAGTCCAAATTCCTCGGCGATCACCGAAAAAATAAAATCTGTATGCCTGACTTTTAGAAAACGCAATTGTGTTTGCGTCCCCAGTCCATACCCCTTACCCAGTAAACCACCAGATGCTAGTGCTATTAAAGCCTGGTCAACATTGTATTGGGCTCCATAGGTTGTTGTTGAATCAGAAAATATGAATCCTGTAACCCGTTCTTGTTGATATGGTTCCAAGAATTGGAAGCCAACAATAACAACAGTTATCCCGGCCAGGATAAGGATCGCAAGTTGTTTCAATTCAAGACCTCCGATCCATGCCAGGGAACCCCATAATACCAAGATAACGATCACATTGCTTAAGTTAGGTTGTAAGAATATCCAGATCGCCAATCCCAGGGCAATGATCAATCCTTTCACTAACCAGGGAAGATCGTGCAACGCATCAATATTTCTTCCAAAGTAATAGGATAATGCCAGGATAACCACGATCTTGGCTAATTCGGTAGGTTGAATGGATACAAGCCCCGTTTCCAACCAACGCGCAGCCCCAAACCTCTGCCCACCTATAATATATAAGATGATGAGGAATACCATGATCACAAAATAGATCTGGCGGATCAAAGCCGCCCAATAGTGGTAATCGATTAATGCAATGATCAAAATCACCACAAACCCAAGGATGGCAAAAATGATCTGGCGTTGGACCAGGCCGGCCAATATTTCATTTCCAGCGATGGCTGACCGGATCATTGCAACACCAAATGCGATAGCCAGGATCACAGCCCCAAACAGGCTGAAATCAAAATGGCGCCAAAAGTCTTCACGAAATCCGCGAAACATTATTCCAACTCAATATTCACAACGTACCAAAGGTCATCTTTTAACAATCCACAATTATAAAAATTTCAAATCAAATTGATTACAAGATCTTTGAATAATAAAAACTTGGGGTTTAGGAAAGTCAGGAACCAGAATCTTTCGAGCAGGTTATTTAACACGCCTGCGATTTGTATTACGCATGGGGATATCTGCCACCAATCGTTGCGAACGACCATCTTTGGCGATATTAATGCTCACCGCAGTTGGATCTATCTCTACATATCTTGAAATGACTTCGATCAATTCATCCTTCATAGCATCAAGTGCTGATGGTGTCAGGTCTGTCCGGTCATGGATCAGGACAAGTTGTAATCGTTCCTTTGCACTTCCAGCACTTTTCTTGTGCCCGACCAAGCGGCTTAAGAAGTCCATTTTATTTCCTCCCCGAGAAAATACGTTGGAAAAATCCCTGGTTTTCCACATCAAGAAATGGAACTTCTTCACCCAATAAACGTTTTGCAATGTTTTGAAAAGCCTGACCTGCTCTGCTCTTATCATCAAATGCCATTGGAGTGCCGCGATTTGATGCTACGATGACGTTCTCATCTTCCGGTACAATACCTATTAATTGTATTGCCAGGAGATCCAAAACATCTTCCACTGAAAGCATATCGCCACGCTTTACCATGGCAGGTTTGATCCGATTTATTATTAATGATGCCGGTCCCTTCTCCTCTGCATCCAAAATGCCGATGACCCGGTCAGCATCTCGTACCGCGGATACTTCAGGATTCGTCATGACCAATACTTTGTCTGCAGCTGCTATGGAATTACGAAATCCACGTTCGATACCTGCAGGTGAATCGATGAGGATCCAATCGCATTCCTGGCGGAGTTCATCACAAAGATGCACCATATCACTTGGAGATACTGCACTCTTATCCCTGGTTTGTGCAGCAGGGATCAGGTACAACTCTGGCAATCGTTTATCACGGATCATGGCTTGCCGCAATCGACAACGTCCTTCAACAACATCAACCAGATCATAAACGATCCGGTTTTCTAATCCTAGAACTACATCCAGGTTTCTCAAACCGATGTCACCGTCAATACAGACCACACGCTGTCCTTGCGAAGCCAATCCTACTGCAATATTAGCTACCGAAGTCGTTTTACCTACTCCGCCTTTTCCTGATGTCACTGTCACAACGCTCGCCGTCATTTACCCATCCTATTCCATTATCCTGATTTCCAGGGTTCAGCTATTAAATTTCCGTCTACCAATTTGGCGATTTCCAATTTTCCTTTGGCATTTTTTTTTGGCGATACAGCTATCTTGCCAGCAATTCGCAATTGCATGGGCGAGAACTCGAGAGCTCCGACCACCGCTTCTTCGTTACCGTTGGCACCTGCGTGTACCAGTCCCCTCAACCGGCCCCAGACAAGCACACTTCCACCAGCCATGACCTCGGCACCAGGGTTGACATCTCCAAATACAATTACATTTCCTGGGAATTCTATCCGTGTCCCTGATCTCAAAGTGTGTTGGATCCATAAAGCTTTCTCGTCAGAAATACGATCAACTGGTTCTTCATCATTGATCGATTTTGGTTTCGAAATGCGGGTTGCCAGCCCCAGGTTTTGAGCAGTTTGCTCGGTTGTAGAAGAATTGCTCAAAACAGCCCACAGCGTAATTCCATGTTCAGAAAGGACATCCCTTAATGAAACCAACTCATTGACACCCAATGTATGGCTACCCGCATCCAGGACGATACGGGCACTTTGATAAAAGTTTGGGCGTTCATTGATCTGATTGATCAAAGCCGATGTAAGGATATCCCAATCTTCGTCTCCAAAGGATACCAATAAGCCTTCCCGAATGCCCTTAATCTGTATGGTTGTCGTTTCTTTCAACATATTTGCGTTAAATTATAGCACACAGTCCTATCCTGATTATGGCGTCGTACCTTCAGAAGTATCAACTGCTTTAAGTTCAAAGTATGCGTCCATGACCAGCTTGACAATAGGTGCTGCCACACTCCCACCTTCACCCCCATTATAGTTGAATGCCAAAATCACGATCTCAGGATCTTCAAAAGGAGCGTATGCCACAGTCCAGGAATGTGTGGGCCAATTTTCAAATTTGCAACGATTAAGGCTATTCGCCACGTCATCACAATACTCTGCTGTTCCAGTTTTTCCTGCGACTGCAATTGGATAATCTTTAAAAGAGTAGGTGTTATCCAGCGTCCCCGCTGGATCTGTTACCGCCAAACGCATTCCATGCTGAATGCTTTGTACAACCCATGGAGCAACATTCTTGAATTCACCCGTGGGAGTACAATAAGTATTTTCACATCGAAAGTCTTCTATTACCTTATCAACGGTAATATCCCATTTCATGTTTGGTTTAAATGGTGAAATTTGATAACTGTCTGGTTCTTCTGGTTTCTCAGTTATTGATTGTTCACCAGGGTTCCACCATCTCTCGAGAACAACACCATCTGCATCCTGGATCGAACGGATGATGGTAGGTTGCATTAATTTGCCATCATTGGCGATCGTTGCCGCAGACATCAACACCTGTAAAGGAGTTGCCAGGACATACCCCTGACCTACGCTGGCTATATAGGTATCTCCAGTCGACCAGTTTTCTCCCTGATAGATACGTTTCCAAGATGGGTCTGGGATCAATCCCGAAGCTTCTCCGTACAGTTCGATCCCGGATGGCTGTCCATAGCCAAGCGCCCTGGCATATTGCTCAAGCCGTAAAATTCCGAGACCTTCAGGGATCTCATTCTTATACCCGCCTCCCAATTTATAGAAACAGACATTACTTGAATAGGCGATACAATGATAAAAATCAATTTGACCAAATGATTTTGGATAAATCCAATCGCGGAAAGATCGTTGAAAACCTGGATCGGTGGGTGAATAACTCTCTGTCACCACCAACTCCCCTGGAGCTTCAATGATCGTGTCCAATGTAACAACACCTTCATTCAAAGCCCCAGATGCTGTCGAGAGTTTAAATGTTGATCCGGGTGGAAATTCAGCTGAGATTGCTACATTTAAAAGGGGGTGGGTCGGGTCCTGGCTCAATTGATTATAGTAATAAGTCGGGATAAAACGTGCAAGGCGATTATTTTCATAGGTTGGCCATGATACCATTGCCAGGATCTCGCCTGTTCGTGGGTTAATAGCCAGCACAGCACCACTAGTGATGCGAATATAACCATAATAACGGTTATTCCAATAATCGATTTCTTCTGCGATGGCAGCTTCAGCCGCTGCTTGAAATCGTGTGTCGATTGTTAGGGTTACATTTTCACCTGGAACCGGAGCAATTGGAGGTTCAAGATTACGTAATTCCTGTCCTGCCACATCCACTTCGATCACACGTTTTCCTGGCGATCCGATCAATATGTCGTTCAGCGAAGCTTCAACTCCAGCATAACCTACTTTATCAGTTTGGGTTGAAAAACCAAGGTTCTTATATTCAGCTTCCAATCTTGCCGGGATTGGCCCTAAAAAACCGATAATATGCGCAGTTAATGAACCTGTTGGATAATCCCGGACCGGTTCTATCAACACACTCACACCTGGCCAATTCACCATTCTTTCACGGGCGATTCGGGCGATATCTTCATTAACATTGCATTGTATTTTTACAGGTGCGTATGGAGCCAGTGAATTTCCCAGTTCCACCAATTGTGTGATCCCTGGGCCAGGCACACAGGCTGAAACCAATTTTGCATCTTCAATTGTTCCGTTATTTACGGGAACTCCTGTCAATTCAGATAGGTCCCGATAGATCTGTTGGATATCTGAAACATCATCTGGCAAATAAGCAGGCGTAACAGCTATCGTATAGGAAGCGATATTTCGTGCCAGTACAAAACCATTACGGTCATAAATGATCCCTCTTTGAGGGGCTTCGCTGACAATTTTTGTTCGATTGTTATCCGAATATTGCAGATATGTCTCATAATCAAGGATTTGCAAGCCGAATAATCGGGAAAAAAATATGACAAGGACAAGACCAAATAACACATAGATTGTCCATAATCGCCAGGGTTGAAATCGTGCCAGCGTGGATGTTGTGCTCATGGATTTACCTCAACCGGATACAACCAGAGAGCCAGGTCCTTGATCAGGTAATATACAGGTATCACCACTAATAAGTTCAATAGTGTGCTCGGCAGTATGATCAAGCTGATGACATCTCCGATCTTAAATGTTCCACCCATCAGGGTCAGATATCCAGCAGTTAAGAGTTGAATTCCAAAAGTACCAAAAAAGATGACAATAAATGTTTCCAATAGGACTGCCTGCCATACTCTACGAAGCAACAATCGGGCTACTCCAACCACCATTAGATACCCAGCCAATGGTATGAACCAGGGTAGACCTGAAATAAACCCGACCATTAAACCGCCTATTACAGCCCAATGCCAGGCTGTTTTCACCTGCTCCTGGATTGACCAGGTCACCAGTATAGCCAATATGAGATCTGCACTACCGGAAAGCAGGTTGATGCGACTGATGATCCCTGTTTGGATCATTAGTGCGACCCCCAAAACGGGTATTGCCATGAAAATAGCCATAATATTATTAAGGACTGGGTGTAGGGAGCAAAGGTGAGATATCCACCGGTTGAAAATTTATGATTACCAATACAAATTCCACGCGGGAAAAGTCCACAATTGGTTGGATGGATGCCGATTGGAACAATTCATATTCAGGGTTGCTTATGCTGACCACCTGACCGATCAGGATATTGGGAGGATAATCTCCTCCTAAACCTGAGGTCAGAACCACATCGCTCGGTTCTATAGTCACATCATGTGAGATCATTCCAAGCGAGAGGTCTCCCGTAATTGAACCGGTCAGGATCGCCTCTGTTTTTGAATTCTTTAGAATGATATTAACTGCGGATACTTGGTCTGTGATCAATTGCACCCTTGCAGCCCCCGAAACGACTGCGTCCACCCTGCCAACCAATCCTTGTTGAGTCACAACAGGCATTCCACGAACAATTCCGTCATTGGATCCTACATTAAGGATCACATATCTTAGGAAAGGGCTTGGGTCTCGTCCTATTACAGCTGCTGCTTTGTAAGTATTTTCAGGGTTGGTTCGCGCAAAGTCAACAAGTGCTGAAAGTATTTCTGTTTGAGTAACTTGCTGTTGAAGCTCAATGATCTGCGTCTGTAATTGGGCAACTTCAGCTTCCAATTCGATATTTGTCTGACGCAATGATGCCATATCCCGGGGAACAGTAAGAAAATCAGAAATTGCCAGGAATCGGCTCGATAACCAGGTTTGAGATCCAACGGTGACTTGACCAAGCCAGTTGGTGATTCCCCCAAAGTAACCTCCCAATGCAAGCATGACAATACCGACCACGATCAATATGATCAAGGTCGTTTGTAATGACCGGGGTAAATTCGATTTCATATCAAGGAGCTTTTTTCTTACTCGTTCTGTTTGCCTGGATTATGGTCTTTTATCGGATACTACCATCCCGTTCGAGCCCAACAAGAAAACGGGAATTATTTTGAAAATCATCCAGGATTATACCTGTTCCACGCACAACACAGGTTAGGGGGTCTTCAGCCACCCAAACACGTAGATTTAATTCATCCGATAAACGTTCGGCAAGCCCTTGCAACAAAGCCCCCCCTCCAGCCAGGCAAATTCCCATATCCATCAGGTCTGCAATAATTTCAGGTGGAGCTTCATCCAGGGCATCTTTTACTGTATCCACGATGACCTGGACGGAACCCGTCAACGCTTCGCGCATTTCGACGGATGAGATAACGACGGATTCAGGTAGACCAGTGACCAGATTACGGCCTCGAACCTCGGTCGTTTTTTCCACCGGCAATTGAAATGCTGATCCGACACTCCATTTTATCTGTTCCGCGATCCTTTCGCCAACGAGAAGGTTATATTTATTGCGAATATATTGCACGACTTCCAGATCCATTTCATCACCGGCTACCCGCAAGGATCGTGAGACAACAACCCTTCCCATGGATATCACGGCTACTTCAGTGGTACCTCCACCAATGTCAACTACCATCGAACCGCGCACATCCGTAATGGGTAATCCAGCCCCCAATGCTGCTGCAATAGGTTCTTCGATCAAATAAGTATCACGGGCACCTGCAGACATAGATGCGTCATAGACAGCGCGTTTCTCAACCTGGGTAACTCCGGAAGGTATTCCAATAACAACTCTCGGTCGAGGTAATGGGACGATTGTCTGCTCATGGACCTTGCCAATAAAATATTCCAGCATGGCCTCCGTGATCTCAAATTCAGAGATCACTCCATCCCGTATGGGTCTGATGACCATGAGGGAGCTGGAAGTTCGACCAGACATTTCTTTTGCTTCCAGCCCGATTGCTAGAGGTGTACGGGAACGTTTATCAATTGCAACCCATGAAGGTTCATTGATTACGATCCCTTTCCCACGGACGTTAACAAGAGTATTTGCGGTACCCAGATCTATTCCAATATCCAGAGAGAATAAACCAAGCAGCCAGTTAATTGGATTAAATGCCAAACGAGACTCCTAGTTAGTAAATTAACAGGACTATTATACCATTTTAATTATTTCAGTCGCTTAATGATCAACATCGTCAGATCATCGATCGGGAGGTTCGAACCCATAAATTCAAACACTGATTCCTCGATTGATTTTATAATACTTTTTACAGGTGAAGTGTGGTTTTCCCTCAACACATTGCACAACTTGGTTTCTCCAAAAAGGTCATCCTGTTGCGAAATTGCTTCTGTTATTCCATCTGTATAAAACAATAGACTGTCTTCAGGTTGAAGTTGGATCACACATTCATCAATGTTGGTATTTTCCACGATCCCAAGGGCCATACCAGTTCCTGTCAGACTTTTGATCTCCTGGTTGGCTGAAATTATCAAGAATGGTGGATTGTGACCAGCATTTGCATAGGTTAATTGTCCGGTTTCCAACGAAAGGACTGCATAAACAATTGTAACGAACATTCCCTGTTGATTTTCAGGAATGAGCAGTTCGTTGATCTTTTGCAGAACTTCGGATGGGGATGAAACTTCCAGGATGATAGCGCGCAGAAGTGTCCGGGTAACTGCCATGAAGATCGCCGCTGGGATGCCTTTATCGGATACATCTGCAATGATCAAGCCCAGCTTGCCATCCGGAAGTTTAAAAACATCATAAAAATCCCCACCCACCTGCCGGGCAGGACGCCAGAATGCTGCCAATTCCCAATCGTTAAATTCCGGCATTTCTTCTGGTAGAAAGGTCAGTTGGATTTGGCGGGCAAGGTGAAACTCATACTCGAGCCTTTCGCGTGCCACTGTTTCCAATTGCAGAGTTTCATTTTGGATGCTCATTGCCAATTGTTGAGCAATTCCATTGATGATCTCAATTCGTTTCTGTCGAAATCGGCGTGCCTCGGAAGTCTCCTCAATAAGAATGACGCCAAAAAACTCGGACTTTATTTTTAGAGGAAAACCGATCAACAATTTCTCCCCCATTTCCATTGCATAAAATGATTCCTCTTTGGATAAAGCAAGCTCAGGATTCAACCAGGATTCAGGTGTCATCGATTTCAATGAACCAATAACCTCCTGGTTGGTAACCTGAACCAAATCCAGCAGAGGGTATTCCCCTCTCGCAAAATTCTTGCCTGTAATGACCTCATGAATTTCATCCTTCATCCCATATGCATGGGAGGGGACAAATAACTCATCCTGAAATAGATAGATCGCACACGATTCGACTCCAACCAGGATCGGTGTGATGCGGGCGATTGAAGCCAGCAGATCTTCTAAATTATCTGCGTTCGCCACAGTTTGAGCCACCTGCAACAAAGCAGCCGAAGCATAGGCTTGTTCCTGGGCGGTATCATATAACCTGGCATTTTCAATAGCCACTGCTGCATATCCAGCAAATGTTGCAGTAATCGCCTGGGCTTCATGCCCATATCTGCCTGAAGTTGGATGAGCAAGTGTTAAAACCCCCAGGGGCTGTTGACCAACCTGCAACCGGGCAGCAATGGATGAATAATCCGCAGAATATCCTTTGGCAGCTCCGCTTGGGCCGATCGCATCAGTAGGTTTTCGGATGATGGGAACATCGGAATTCAATGCTTCAGCGAGGAAATCCGAAGATTCCGGCCAATCCTTCCTTGCGATCTCCACATCGATCGGGTCCGCTCCGCGAATATGAGCCAGGTAAATGTCTTCTCCATCCAACAACCAGATCGCAGATATTTCACATGGCAGATCTTTTTCCAACTCGCCTAGGATCGTGTCTAACACATCATCCACGCTGACATTTGCTGAGAGCAAGCCGGCTACTTCTTGCAGGCTGTCAGCTATCTGCCGGCGCCATTTTTCGGATTGATAAAGATCCGCATTATGGATGGCAGCCGCGATATTGTCTGCAAGAGCTTCACAAATTAAGCGGTCATCCTCTGTGAAAGCGCCTTTAACCTCAGCTTGGATATCCAAAACACCCAATACCTGTCCATCGTAAGTCAGCGGAATCACCATTTCTGCAAGTGTATTCTCGGGAGGTAATTCGGATGGCTTATATCGGGGTTCAATGGTGACATCATTGGAGATTACAGATTCTCCGTGAGATGCAACCCAGGGGATCAACCCTAACGGGCTATCCAGATCAAGGCTGTATCCTTCAAGCGCAGAGCCACGCCACCCACTCCCGGCCTCATGATAGATTCGTCTTCGATTGGGGTGAACGCTGAAGAGGTGAACATGTGGGTATCCCAACCGTTCCTGGATCAGTGCTGCAACTTTATGAAGTAACTCATCCAGATCAAGGATCGTCGTGATATCCCTGCTGACCTCAGTTACAAGCGCCAGGTGTTTTGCCCGTTTTTGCAAGTCTCCATATAATTGAGCCCCCTCAACTGCCACCGAGATATTGGCTGCCAGAGCCCGCAATACCAAAAGATCGTTTGGGTGAAAAGCATCCTGTTCATTGCTTTGGATATCCAACACCCCCAGGATCTTATCCTCAATTTTTAGAGGTAATACGACTTCTGACAAGGTCTCGGGAAGGCTGGCAATGAATTTAAATCGAGGCTCTTGGTGGATGTCGTTGCTGACTATTTCTTCACCATATTGGGCTACGAACCCTATCAAACCTTGGCCGACTTCCACTTCCAGGACAGGTGATGTATTTCGTTTTCCTTCAGATCCAACCGGGCCGGCAGAAGAGCGAAATTTCAGAGTATTTTCTAATGGTTCTAGCGTGAATATGGCAACGTAATAATATTGAAAGGTATGTTGGATCAATTGGGTTAACCGTTGAACCAACTCATCCAGGTCAAGAATATCTGCGATCTGTGAACTGACCATACGAACCAGGTTTAGTTGTTCGATCCGCCATTGTTCTACTTCTTTGCGATGTGTATTGGTTAGTGCCAAAGCAATATGCGCTGCCAATCCTTGAAACACTTCTATTTCTTCTTCGGTGAAAGGTTGATCGGTCGAGCGGCTTGTTTGAATTACCCCAAACATGGTTTCCTGGCTCAAGATCGGCATAGCAAGCCGCAATACTTCTTGGGAAGTGTTTACCAACTGGCCTGTAGACCTTGCCTGTTCCATTTCGATACTTGGAGGTTCACAATCATAAAAGAGTTGAGTAGAACGCCCGGGCAATCGCAACAGAGCGTCATTGATCCACAATTCATTTTCCCCACCATATATACAGCCCATTGTTGAGGTGATCAATTCATGCTGAACCGCCAGAGAATTCGATTCCAGCAACTTTGTCCCCAATTCTATGACCAGGTTCCAATTGGATTTTCGCGGAGCTAAATTTTTCTTCATGTCACCCCACGATATGTTTCTTCAAAGTTAGTACATTACCTGCCTTGTCAAAAGATTCGTAATGGACTTCATCCATCAAATTACGGATCAGGTATAGACCAAGACCCCCGATCTGTCTTTTTTTAAGATTACCTGTCAAATCAGGCTCTGGAATTGACTCCATATCATAACTGAGACCATGGTCACGAAATATGATTACCAGGAAATCACCATCTACACTGCAGGTGCATTCAATTTCCCCATTATCATCTTCTTTATATGCATGCTCAATAATATTGGAGCTGGCTTCATCAGCAGCAAGCTGGATCGCATAAATACCTGCTTCATCAAATCCCGCATCTTTTGCTACCCTGGCAACATAATCACGGATCGAGTCCAGGTTTTTAAAATTTGCTTGGAAGATGGCTGTTCGCATAATGAGATCAGGGATCTGACTTACAAATAATCTCCAGTCAGGTTCCAATAATTTCTTTTTATTGATATTAATTAAAAATTTCCAACAGCAGTAACTTGATCGGGAAATATCTTGAAGAGAGATGTAAATCCTGTCAAATCAAGGGCTTCCTGTGTTCTCTGTGGAAGAGAAGCGAGTACGATCTCACCACGATTATAACGTTTGCAGGTTCGTTGTCCCATCAGCATGGTTCTGAATCCTGCGCTGGACATGAACTCCAAGCCACTCAGATCAAGTATGATCTTATAGCGACCTTCATTATTGATGAGTTCAATTGCTTCTCCCAATTTTGGGGCAGTATAACTATCAATGCGACCTTTAACTTTGATCAAATCGCAATGCTTGAATTGTTGGGTGACGATTTCCATTATGCCTCCAATATTAAATGACTTTTTACACCATTATTCACATTCGAGATCAAGGATTATGTATTTTTATAAAGACTCTAATTACCAAATAATTGTCAAGCGGCAATTATAACATGGTAGAAGTGAATAATATTTTTAAGATACGCACGAACATGATCTTGAATGTATCGATCAATAGCCACGCGCAAAATCCACCAGGTGGTTTAATGGCAAGTTCCGAGAATAACGATGATAATTTTCGATAAATAATGATGCCAGATCGATCGGGAGGCTCGGGGCGGCAGTATGTGAAGTGATAATTAAATGTGGTGTTTTCCAGAATACGTGGTCTACAGGTAAAGGTTCCTGTTCAAAAACATCCAGGACAGCTTCAGCGATCTTTCCTGTGGTTAAACCTGCAACCAATGCTGATTCATCGACAGTACTGCCCCTTCCAACATTAACAAAAACTGCATTAGATGGAAGCCAGCTTAACATCTCTGAATTGACCAGGTGCCAGGTGTCCTGGGTGTTTGGGAGGCTATTAACCAGGTAGTCCAACCCGCTAGTAAAATTCTGCAGATCCTCTCCGTGAAAATATTGATCCACATATTTGCATCCTCGACTGGTACGTGAGTAGCCCCTGACGTGCATACCAAATTGCTTGGCTGTGGAAGCTAGATGTACACCTATTGAACCGACACCAAGCAAACCTATGGACTTACCACGCAATGATCCTGTAATGGAAGCATCCCATATTTTCTTCTTTTGAGCCTCGTAACGTTGAAGGATGCGTCTTTCATGTTGAAGGAGATAGGCAAAAACGTATTCTGACATAAGTGGACCAAATACAACCCTGGCGTTGGTCAATTGATAATCACGGCGCAACCCTTGCTTGAGCAAAGGCTCGACACCTGCCCAGGTAGTTTGCACCCATTGCAATTGAGGTAACTTATGCAGAACCATACTAACCAGGGATGTATCTCCGAAGAGAATATTGCAAGGCGATCCGGAAATGATCTGGTCCGGGTCTGTGCATGTCTTAATTATTTTCAGATCGGAGAGATGTTCAGCTTCCAGCAGTCTGTGATATTCATCCGCATTTTTGGAAAGGATTATAAGATTATTCAATTTCTTTGATCACCTTGCGTTAGAGGACAGATCTCATTTAGATAATTATTTGCAACTCGCCAGGACAGTTTCAAAGCGGTTTAATGCATCATCGATCACATTATCTTTATCAGCCATACTGGTGTACATCCGGCTGCCTGCCAGCGTGATCAACCCCTGGGACATGAAAGCTGCCCCCATCTCCTCCATCATGTGTTTGCGAGGTTTGAGCTCACGAGCAATTTTGAGTGGCTTTTTAAAATCCAACAACATGGTTGCAGCTGTTTCGAGGTGAACAATGGAGCCATGATTATAGGCAACAAATGGTAAATTATGCCTGTTTATGATTTCTTTCAAACCCTTTGTCAACCTGTCACCAGCCTTTCCGGCTAGAACAGGCGCGTTGGTACGGTCCATTTCGACCAGGGCATGGTAACCAGCCACGCAGGATAATGGATTAGCTGACAATGTGCCCCCTACATAAGCCCTTTCTCCGGTCCCTCCGATCCCAGCCGAGAGATGTTCCATTATTTCTTTACGCCCTCCCAACCCACCAGCCATCGGGTAGCCGCCTGTAATGCACTTCCCAAAGATCGTCAAGTCAGGAGCAATATTTAAATAACCTTGTGCGCCTCCCATCCCCAGCCGAAAACCGGTTACTACTTCGTCAAAAATTAACAGGGTTCCAAATTCATCACATAATTCTCGAACCTTCTGGTTGAACTCTCTGCTGACAGGTCTTGTGCCGCTTTCGGGTCCCAATGGCTCTAAAATAACTGCAGCAGTACCTCCTCTCACCTTGTTAGAGATCAATTTACGGCGTAAGCTAGCCAGGTTGTTGGGATAGAACTCCTGTGTGTGTGCACTGGCACTGCGCGGGATACCTGCTGCCTCAAAACGACCGGTTCCAGGAATATGAAGCCCAAAAACCATCTGGTCACTCCAACCATGGTATGCACCTCCCACCTTTATGATCTTTCTTTTATGCGTATGAGCACGGGCTACACGGATGGCAGCCATTACACTTTCGGTGCCTGATCCCAACATCCGAAACATTTCTACAGATGGCATGTATTGATTCACCAATCGTGCAAGTTTTAGTTCATATTCGTGAAATAATCCGGTCACCGGACCGGATGAATTGATTACTTCCAGCACCTTTTCTCGTACGGGACCATAATTACTTCCGAGTACAGTCGGACCTCCTGCCTGTAAGAAGTCGATATATCGATTCCCGTCCACATCCCACATATAAGCCCCCTCTGCTTTTTCTATGGCGATCGGGAAGGGATAATTGAAAGCCAGATTATGTTGTACACCACCCGGAATGAACTTTTTAGCTTCGTCAGTTAATATCCTGGATTTTTTGCACTTATCATCGAAATACACCAGAAAATCCTGCATTTTTTCTCGACGAACGGAGAAAAGTGGTTGGTTGATAAGAAAATCCAAATGCTGATAGATTTCCCGGGTATCCGGCCATTCAGATATCCCATACAAATGATTGGTCATAAAAACTCCTAAAAGAACAAATCCCAAGATATTGTTTTATTCTCTGCCAGATGAAGTCCCACCTGCTTCAAATTTTTTTTGATCCTTTCGTAATTTGGCAAATGCAATTTCACGGACGGAGGCAGGAACCTTGCTAAATTCTCTTTCTGCGCACAACGTTAAAAGATATGCCAGGGAACATTTTTCTAATATCTCCACATTGTAGATTGCTCTCGTCATACTTTCACCAAAACATAAAGCCCCATGATTTTGCATGATGAAGGCATTATTATGGTTTTTAATGTACTTAACGATTTTCTTTTTGAGGAACTTGGTTCCTGAAGGAGCATACGGAATGATCTCCACCGATCGTCCGAGGTAACGCACTTGCTCATCGAACAATGCCGGGATTGGCGCTTTCATCAATGCCAGGGCGCTGGTATAAACTTGATGAGTATGAATTATCGCATTTACGTCTCCACGATTCTGGTAAATTCCTACATGAAAACTGCTTTCAACAGAAGGTTTCAACTCTCCTTCCAGTGGATTTAAATTAAAATCCAGAACACAAATTTCATGGGTCGTCATTTTCATATAATCGAAATTCGTTGGTGTGATCACCAAGGCAGATTCTCCCGGGATACGCATCGAGAGGTTTCCTCCAGTGGCCATCAAGTATCCTTTGTTGACAAGGATCTGGGCTGTTTCAACGATCTGTATTTTACAGTATTCATATTGGAACATGTCTCACCTCACTAATTTCAGAACTGGGATGATGGTTCATTTTTGAGTTTCAAGAATTGTACCCTTAATTCTTTTCTAAATGTCTTTGTTGGTTGATTGATTTCCCCTTATTTTTTCTCTCCCCCGTGGGAAAAAGAACGACTATCTTTTTCCACAAGTGGGACAAAAACCCGTTATTTTGGCAATTTATAGTTACTTTTGGGTCTGGATCCTTTTTTTTCTCACACCTTGGATCCCAATTGGGGGGAAGTGGGAATGGGTAACATTAAATATTAAGTCATGAGGTAATCATGATGAGATTATTTTTTTACTGCCTTCTCCATCAACCGGTATAATGAATATATGCTCATTAGGAAATGGATAAAAACTACCTCAGTGATTCCTTCGGAATACAGGCAGAATTTTTTACACCTTTACCTGGATATGGGATGGTTTGGGATCTTGAGTGGAAGTTCGATCGCATTCCTATCGGTGTATGCAGCTCGTCTTGGAGCAAACCCATTCCAGGTAGGATTGATGGGGGCTATGCCTGCAGTGATCAATCTATTCTTTGCAATCCCTGCTGGTCTATGGTTGCAAAAAAGAGCCATCGGCAAAGCCGTTTTCTGGACATCTGTTTATTATCGGTTTGGCTACTTGCTCCTGATCCCTCTGCCATGGATATTTGCAGACCAACATCAAATTTGGATGCTTGTCTTTTTGGCATTATTGATGGGTGTCCCCGGAACCGCAATGGCAGTAGGATTCAATGCGCTTTTTGCTGAAGCTGTCCCGGCGAACTGGCGGGCGCATGTTGCCGGGATCCGGAATGTGATCCTATCTGTTGTTTATGTAGTCACATCAGTGCTCTGTGGTGTAATTCTGAATAATATTTCCTTCCCGGCAGGTTACCAGGTCGTATTTGCAATTGGCTTTCTCGGGGCAGCGATGAGCAGTTTCCACCTCTATTTTGTTAATCCACTGAGCAATTCATCTGAATTCTCAATAGCTCCAGTCCAGGCAACAACTTTTTCAGGCACTAAACCAGGTTTCCGGTATTGGTTGAACCAACTTAGACAGAATCTCATAAGTGTTAATGTCTGGAAAACAAAATTCCGGAGTACATTATCAGTCCTTTTGTTTTTTCATATTGCCCAATACCTTGCTATCCCCTTATACCCCTTATATTTTGTAAATGTTTTACATTTGAATGACCAGCAGATCGGGATCGGATCAGCAGCTTTTTACTTTTCAGGGTTAATTGGGTCCATGCAGTTGGCACGAATTAGCAACAAGCTTGGGCATCACAAAGTAACAAGTTTGGGTGCAATTCTAACAAGTCTTTTTCCTATTATGTTGGTCTGCTCTCGTGGGTATTATCAGTATCTTGCCATATCTTTGGTAGGCGGCTTTGGCTGGGCGTTTGTAGGTGGCGCCCTAATAAATTATCTGCTCGAAAAAACCCCTGGCAATAATTGGTCCGGGTATCTTGCTTGGTATAACATAATTCTGAATACAGCCATCCTGGCAGGTTCAATCCTTGGTCCAGTTCTGGCTGGGAATGTTAATCTCGGACCTGCTTTGTTAATTATTGGAGTGCTTCGCTTCTTATCTGGTGTGTTTATTCTCAAATGGGGATAATACGATCTGTCATGTGTTAAAATCAAACCATGGATATCAAAGTTGTTGCTACAAATCGCAAGGCTCGTTTTGAGTATTTTCTCTTGGAGGAGTTTGAAGCTGGACTCTCTCTCCAGGGTAGTGAAATTAAATCAATTCGTGCTGGGCAGATCAGTCTGGCTGAAGCCTATATAAAAGTGGATGGTATGAACGCCTGGCTGGTGGAGTCCCATGTCGCCCCGTATGAGCAGGCTAATCGCAACAACCATGATCCTAAAAGACCTCGTCGTCTTCTCCTTCACAAGAAAGAAATAAAGAAACTCTGGGATGCAATTCGACAAAAAGGTGTCACAATTATCCCGACCCGTGTCTATCTGAAAGGTGGGCGCGCCAAGTTGGAAATTGCCATTGCCCGCGGCAAGAAATTATATGACAAACGCGCAGCCATCGCCAGGCGAGAAACAGATCGGGAGATCGAGCGTCAAATTAGAACACGGGAGTAATATGGCAGCCTCAACGATTGGTGGCGTTAATTTACTCAAAGAAGCAGAAAAAGTAGAGATTTATACCCGCTTGATTCCACTTGAATTGATGGAACGCTTTAAAATTCCTTCTTCTTTCAAAGACAAGGATGGCAGATCTCTTCTGTTTTTTAAATTTAAACCCGGAAACACAGATGTTGAAATGAAATTGTTCCATCAGTTTGATTATCCGGATCCGATCCTTTATGGACATTTAACTGACACCCTGTCCGGACAGATCCATGTCCTGCTCTACATACTTAACGATCCTTCTGCCAGGAGATTTGATGTGGATCGGTTACCAGACGGTCAGGAAACCCGATTTGGAACCTTCCTGCGTAACCTTGCTGCCGAAGAAGCTGCCATGAGGGAGGGTCTTGCCCCTGGTCAGGTCCGCTCAGGGTTGAGATTATTGCCGGCTGCCATTTTGAAATTTGAAGAGTTTGTTGCCAGTCTGGGGCACCAGGTCTATTTTGCAGAACCGTTATACTATCACAATGCGATCCTGTTCGAACGGTATGGTTTTTCTTATCAAGTCGGCAGAAAAATTATGGAAAGAATTGAAACCGGATTCTTACCAGATGGTGAATTAACTCAGTCATTAAATGGTTCTACTCCATTCAGATCCCATTCAGCCGGGAACAGCGTTCGCTTAAGATCATGGGCAATTCATGATGGGATCCTGGGCGAGCCATTTACGAATGTAACCATGTTTAAACATGTTGGGAGATCAGCGGGGATCAACACCTGTCCGAGTTGTGGCTGGTGATTTTTTTGACTTGATCAGGTCTTGTAGGATTGGATAAATACCCGGGCAATATCAGGGTCAAAATAAACACCGCTCATCCGTTCCACTTCAGCCAATGCTTCTTCATCTGTCATACTGGAATGGTATGGTCGGTTTGTCGTCATGGCATCAAATGCATCCGTTATTGCCAGTATCCTTCCTTCAATTGGGATGTTTAAACCAGCCAGACCATTTGGATAACCGCTGCCATTCCACCATTCATGGTGACAAAGCACATAAGGAATTGCAGCTCGTAGATGATCAATCCCCTCCAACATTTTTGCACCTGCCTGTGGGTGTAATCGCATAACGCCCCATTCTTTTTCTGTCAAAGGACCAGTCTTTTTTAGTAGAGACTTCGGGACGGTGATCTTTCCGACATCATGCATATTTGCCCCAATTTCCAAGATTGCGATATCTTCTTCGGTCCAATTCAATGCCATGGCCAGGTTCTCTGAAAGTCTGCTTACTCGTTCGACATGACCAGCTGTATAAGGATCGCGTGTCTCGATCACATTGGCCAGCATGGAAACAGTTTGCAGGTGAGCTGCGCGTGCATCAAATAATTCCACAACCCGTCTTCTATCCAGTCGGTTCCGAACCGCGTGCACCAATTCAACCGAATCAAAAGGTTTGAACAAATAATCATCAACACCAAGCTCCCTGGCGTGGATCACATCTGCCCGTTCAGTTCTTGCGCTTAGAAAAAGGAATGGCACGGTTATACCTTGAGGCATGGACCTGATTGTTCTTAATAACTCAAATCCATCCATATTTGGCATCATGATATCCGAGATGATCAAATTCGGATTGGTCATCACAAATAGATCGAGCGCCAGTCTTCCCTGACTCGCAGGGTAAACCTCATAACCCTCAGTCGCCAGGATCGAATTCATAACATCCAACAAGAACGGATCATCTTCTACAAGTAATATCTTTTCCATCTTTATCCAGAACACCTACCAATAATATGTGGTTTACCTTAATCGAATTAATTTTCGATTTTATTGACGTACTTCCTTAAATACACAAACCACCAATTCTAATCCAATTTCGCAAAAATAATTGAATTTATCAGGTAAATTTATCAGGTAAAAAAAGGGTAAATTCTAGAGGTTCATTAATTATCATGCTGTAAGTTATAAATTTGATTAGCACCACGTGCTTCTTATTGTTGTCCCGTGCACATAATGTGGAGCGAAGTCCCGCATCCCCCGAGGTGCAAGCGCAGGTGAGGATCACTACTTTCGTTTGTGCAATACTGCCAGAACA
>Ga0172370_10000622_pt1 | contig 55241 bp, 41 predicted proteins | sample LakKiv5m_FD_114538 | JGI IMG/M metagenome (GOLD analysis project Ga0172370, IMG submission 114538) | Freshwater microbial communities from Kabuno Bay, South-Kivu, Congo - kab_022012_11.5m | ecosystem: Environmental > Aquatic > Freshwater > Lake | place: Democratic Republic of the Congo...
ATTACAGCAACTGTCATTTTTTGTCTATTGTCATTTAATTACAGGGCTACGAATTTATTTAGTCAAAAGTAACCCTTTGATTCTGTTTTTTGCTTCATTCAGTTTTTCTTCCGTAGCACAAAGCGAAATACGGATATAGCGTTCTCCGTTCTTTCCGAAAATAAATCCGGGAGTGAGGAATACATAAGTTTTCATTAAGATATCCTCTATAAATGATTCACAGTCCGGAATATCTTCAGGTATCCGTCCCCATACAAATAAACCAACCTGTGACTTATTATATAGGCATTTAAGCAGATCCATTATTTCTTCTACAATTGTCCTGCGTCTTAAATAAACTTTATTGACTGAGTCGTACCAAGATTCCTTATTATTGAGCGCCTCGACTGCAGCCATCTGCAACGCCAGAAACATTCCTGAATCCATATTGCTTTTTACCTTCAGTATATTCTTTATATACTCGCCGTGCCCTGCCACCATACCAATTCTCCAGCCAGCCATGTTGTGCGATTTGCTCAGGGAGTTCAATTCGAGCACAGTCTCCATGGCCCCTTCAGTTGAGAGGATGCTCAGGTAATCGTTGTTGAGGATAAAGCTGTATGGGTTATCATTTATAAGAAGTATACCATGGGTCCTTGAAAAATCAGTAAGATCCCTGAAAAGCTTAAGTGAGGCTTTTGCACCTGTAGGCATATTCGGGTAATTTGTCCACATCAGTTTTACTCCTGACAGATCCTCTTTTTCAAGCGATTTAAGGTCAGGAAGCCATCCTCTTTCCTCGTCAAGATCATAGTATCTTATTTTTCCTCCTACCAGATTTGTAACAGAGGAATATGTTGGATAACCAGGATTTGGAACAAGTACCTCATCGCCTGGATCAACAAATGCCATGCTTATATGCATTATGCCTTCCTTGCTTCCAAGGAGCGGAAGTATTTCGCTGTCAGGATCGAGCTTCACGCCGAAATATTTCTGATACCACTCTGACAGAGCTTTGCGAAGTGCGGTGCTGCCATTGTAACTTTGGTACCCGTGTACATTAGGTTTGCGGGCTTCAGCAGCAAGCCTCTCAATTGTATTCTCAGAAGGCGGCTGGTCCGGGCTTCCTATACCGAGGCTTATGACATCAGCACCATTTCTGCGCATCTGATCGATCTGTCGAAGTTTTGCCGAGAAATAGTATTCCTTTACTGATTCAGTACGTAAGGCAGGTTTAACTTTCATATAGCATATCCCCTTTATTGTAAACGCCAAGTATTTCAAGATTGCTTGTAAGATTCTGAAGAACCGACTCAATCTTTTCAAGAGTTATACCATCTGGTAATTCAAGATCGAGATAGAACATGTATTCCCAGTCACCATTCAATCTGGGAACCGACTGAATTTTCGAAAGGTTGATATTCATTTCTGCAAGCTTTACCAGCACTGCGGCCAGCGATCCGGGTTTATGTCCTGTCGCAAAGCAAACAGAGACCTTGTTGCCATCCCTGTTTCCTTTTTCCGGATTTCCGATAACAAGGAACCTTGTATAGTTTTTCGGATAAGTTTCAATTCCTGAAGCAATTATCTCAAGACCATATATCTCCGCGGCATTTGCGGACGCAATAGCTGCAATTTTCCTGAGCTTGTGTTCGGCAATCAGTTTTGCACTTCCTGCTGTATCATCGGTTTCGACAAGAGTGATCTCAGGATATTTATTAAGAAACGTCATGCACTGGGAAAGGGCTATTGGATGGGACCGTATCTGCCTGATATCATGAATTGTCTGGCCAGGAAGCGCCATCAGGTTCTGCCTGATCCTGAGATTATGCTCACCGAGCATTTTCAGTCCCGATTCCCTTATCAGGGTATAATTATATAGAATACTTCCGGAGCGGGCATTTTCGATGGCCATCATTGCATAATCGGCCTGGCCTTCTATGACCTTTGCCAGGGTCATGTCGAAAGTGGAGCAGGGTACTATTTCTATTTCGTCGAAGCAAAAGAACTGTCTTGCAGCTACCTCGTGAAAACAACCCGTTTCTCCCTGAACTGATATTTTCATTTCAATGATGTATTAAAAAACCAAGGGTCCCTTTCGGGGACCCTTGTTACCATTTATATTTTTTACATGTATACAACAATCCCCATTATCTCTTTTTGTAATAAAAAAAGAAAAAGAAATAAAAGAAGTTGTTGTAAATAATATTCATTATTCCGGTTTATCGGGTTACAAAAGTAAGGTATTATTCAGAATCATCAAATGTTTTTTAAAATTATTTTCAAATTGCATAAATTTTATACTTTACGAACTTTGATTTATGACATAGTGAACTTTGTGGTTTATGGATTTACTGATCATAAATATTAAATAAAAGTTATCTGGTTTTATGTCTTGATCGCAGGACATCTTCAATATCTGTGATAGTGATATTTTTTGTCTTCAGGAGGATCAGGAAATGATACAGCAAGTCGGCTGCTTCATTCCTGAACAATTCGTCGTTGTCATCTTTAGCCTCGATTATAAGTTCGACAGCCTCCTCACCAACCTTCTGGGCGACTTTGTTAATCCCCTTTTTGTACAATTTGTTCGTATATGAATTCTCAGCATCCTCATCGATCCTCCGGCTGATTATCTGCTCAAGCTGATATATAAATCCCTTTGCAGGCTCATCGCCGAAGCACGATTTTTTACCTGTATGGCAGACAGGTCCGGCAGGATCTGCCTTGATAAGAATGGTGTCGTTGTCGCAGTCTGCTGTTATTTCCTTAACATACAGGAAGTTGCCTGATGTTTCACCTTTGTCCAGAGACAGTTTCTGGAACGGCTGAAGAAAGTCACTTTTCCTTCTGCGAGGGTAAGATTGAGTGCCTCTTCGTTCATGAAGCCTGTCATGAGAACCTGGAGGGTTGTATTGTCCTGGATGACTGCGGGAACAAGGCCATTAAGTTTGCTGAAGTCGATGTTCATCTTTATTATTTTAAGGGCTAAAGCCCGGTTATTACTACGCCTGCCATCTCCGGCCTGAAGGCGGTATTTGTGGCATTGCTCCATAGCCTTCAGATCCTGACATTAACACCCTTTCCTGCCAGGTACTTCTTCAATTCAGGTATCGCTATCTCCCCATAATGGAAAATACTTGCCGCCAGAGCAGCACTGCATGACGTTTTCATGAAAACATCCCTGAAATGATCCATAGTCCCTGCACCGCCGGAAGCTATGACAGGAATATTTACCATATTACTTACTTCAGAGGTAATGCCAAGCGAGAAACCCGCTTTTGTCCCGTCAGCATTCATTGATGTCAACAGTATCTCTCCTGCTCCATGCCTTTCAGCATTTATTGCCCACTCTGCCGTTCTGACCCCGGTGGAAGTCCGTCCTCCGTCAATGTATACATACCATTCATTGTTTTCCATCCTTGTATCTACAGCCACAACAACACACTGACTTCCAAACTTTTTTGCCACTTTAGTGATCAGCTGCGGATTTCTGAAGGCTGAACTGTTTATGCTGATCTTGTCAGCGCCAGCATCCAGTAGAACTGACACATCGTCAACAGTTTCTATACCACCCCCGACAGTGAACGGGATATTTATCTCTTCTGCTATCCTCCTGACAAGGTTGGCAAAGGTTTTTCGCTTTTCGACGGTAGCTGTTATGTCAAGAAATACAAGCTCATCAGCCCTCTGTTCCACATATTTTTTTGCCAGTTCAACAGCGTCTCCTGCATCACGGATATCAATGAAATTGATTCCTTTGACTGTTCTTCCGTCCTTTATATCCAAACATGGTATTATCCTTTTCTTAAGCATAGCCGGCTTAGTTCTTTAAGATCCAACAATCCTTCGTACAAAGCTTTGCCAATTATGACACCTTCACATCCGAGATCATCAAGTTCAGTAAGCTGATCAACCGATGAGATCCCGCCACTGGCGATAAGCCTGATACCTGGTATTTCAACAACTTCCTTGTATAAATCAGTTGCCGGTCCATTAAGCATCCCGTCTTTCTCAATATCTGTACAGATTGTATAGGTTATGCCTTTTGCCCTGTATCCCGATATAAAAGCGATGATATCCTTGCCAGAGCTTTCAATCCATCCCTCGGTCGCAATTTTACGGTCTTTTGAATCAGCGCCCAGGATTATTTTTTCGGTCCCATACCTTTCAAGCCATTTTAGCACAGTACCCGGGTCACTGACTGCAACGCTTCCGCAAGTTACCTGTTTTGCACCGTTTTCGAATGCTATTTTCAAGTCATCTTCTGATCTTATGCCGCCACCAAAATCGATGTCAAGATTTGTAGATGAGGCAATCTTTTCCAGCAACCTGTGATTCACAACCTTCTTGTTAAGAGCTCCGTCGAGATCCACAAGATGGATGTATTTTAAACCACAATCTTCGATCTGCCTGGCTACTTCAACAGGATTACCGCTATAAACCTTTGCTGTCGAAAATTCGCCTCTTGAAAGCCTGACACACCTTCCGCCTATTATATCGATTGCAATTATGATCCTCATAGTTCAAGAAAGTTTTGAAGGATTTTCACCCCGGTGTCAGCCGATTTCTCTGGATGAAACTGAACAGCATAAAAGTTTTCCCTGTGCATCGCAGCACTGAATGGAAGCACATAATCGCAGATTGCAGCAGTAAAACTGGTAAGCTCGGCATAGTAGCTGTGGACAAAATAAACATCCTCATCGGGGTTAACCCCCCTGAACAGACTTCCTTTCATTGCAGAAAAGTTATTCCAACCCATGTGTGGAACCTTGTCGAATGCAGGAAATCTTTTCACAATGGCATCAAATATTCCAAGGCATTTCGTGTCTCCTTCATCTGAATATGTGCACATCAACTGAAGGCCAAGACATATTCCCAGCACCGGCTGCTTTAAACTGGTAATAATTCTGTCGAGGTTCTTCTCCCTCAGGTATCGCATAGCGCTTAAGGCTTCACCGACACCGGGTATAATAACTTTAGCGGCAGAAATAATTTCTTTGGGATCGTCGGTAACCTTGCATTCATAACCCAGCCTGGCAAGAGCATTCCGCACCGACTGAATATTCCCTGCATTATATTTTAAAACTGCGATCATAGTATTCCTTTCGTTGACGGAAGATTGAAACTGCCTGATTTCCTGACAGCCATTTTCAGGGCTTTTGCAAACGATTTAAAGACAGCCTCGATCAGGTGATGGTCGTTATCTCCTTCAGCCTTTATGTTGAGATTGAATTTCGCAGTGTCGCTCAGTGACTTGAAAAAATGAAAGAACATTTCAGATGGGATACCGCCAGTCATGTCATGTCTGAAACTTACATTCCAGACGAGCCATGGGCGGCCGCTGAAGTCGATTGCGGTCTGGGCAAGAGAATCATCCATTGGCAGCAGGAATCCATATCTTTCTATTCCTCTTTTGCTTCCCAGGGCATCTGAAAGGCATTCTCCCAATACTATGGCAACATCTTCGATTGTATGGTGAACATCGACATTGAGGTCCCCTTCGGCCCTGATCTTCAGGTCTATCTCTGCATGTCTGGCAATCTGTTCAAGCATATGGTCAAAGAAACCGATACCTGTTGAGATTTCGTTCTTTCCTGTTCCGTCGAGGTTTAACTCTGCGTATACTTTGGTTTCCCTGGTGTCTCTTTGAACGGATGCTGTTCTTGGAAGGGTTGTGAGGGATCTGTAAATCTCATTCCAGTCACTTGAGCAAAAGAAGGCATCAGGATGATTTTTATCGCTGAAGAAGATGGCTTTGCAGCCAAGATTCTTTGCAAGTTGTATGTCAGTCACCCTGTCTCCGATCACATAAGATGCTTCCAGATCAATTCCCTGCGCGAGATACTTTGTAAGCATAGCAGTTCCCGGCTTTCGTGTAGGCATGTTCTCCTCAGGCATAGTTCTGTCGATGAAGACTTCTGCAAAAACAACACCTTCGTTCTTAAGTATCTGAAGCATTTTGTTATGCGAGGGCCAGAACATCTCTTCGGGAAACATTGCAGTCCCCAGTCCGTCCTGGTTTGTAACCATCACAAGTTCAAAATCAGTATGTCTTGCAATCCCTGAAAGTGCAGTTATGGCTCCCGGCAGAAACTGAAAATCCTCAACAGAATCAGCCAGACCATTAGCCGGTTCTGCAAGGATCGTCGAATCCCTGTCAATAAATAATACCTTCTTCATATTCTGATTTGTCGCATTGTTTTTATAAGTATATTGTTTTCCCTCATGGTTCCTACTGTTATGCGTATACAACCAGGAACAACCCTGTTCCTGTTTCTAACGATTATCCCTTTATCGACAAGCGTATTGTATATAAAATCTGCATTTTTTGTCCTGACAAGCAGGAAGTTCGAATCTGACGGATATACTTCTTCTACTATTTCAAGTGTTTTCAGGTTTCTTTCAAGTCTCGTCCTCTCCGTTCTTATCCTTTTTACTTTTTTCAGAACAGAATCTATCTGATTTATTGCTTTAAGAACTGTATTCTGGTTTATTGTACTTATGTTGTAAGGAGGTTTCAGCTTATTGAAGATATTAACAATGGAAGCGTCCATAAAAGCCATTCCCACTCTGACAGCAGCCATACCCATTGCCTTGCTGAATGTCTGCATGACTAAAAGGTTGTTATATCTCTCCAGCAGAGTCAGGAACGATGGATGTTCAGCAAAATCTATATAGGCTTCATCTATTACAACTATTCCTCCGAACCTTGAGATGATGGATTCCACCCGCGACGGATTCATTGAATTTCCGGTTGGATTATTAGGTGAGCAGATAAAGATGAGTTTCAGCGATGGATCGTTCAGATATGGTTCGACCTTTTTCAGATCGATCTGGAAATCATTATCAAGAGGGATCTTCACCAATCTGACATCATTAATTCCCGATGATACCTCATACATGCCATATGACGGTTCAAAGGCAAGCGCTTTGTCCGTCCCGGGATTGCAGAATGCCCTGTAGCACAGGTCAATTATTTCATCGCTGCCATTGCCAAGAAATATATTTTCCTCCGGTATCTTCTTAATCCGGCTTATTGCCGATTTAAGACGGCGCTGGTAAGGATCGGGGTATCTGTTCAGAGTACCGTACGGGTTTTCATTGGCATCAAGAAAAATCCCGGATTCTCCCTTGTATTCATCCCTTGCACAGGAGTAGGGGACAAGCCTCTTTATGTTTTCCCTGACAAGGGAATTTATATCAATCATTTTTATTCAGATAATTAAGTCTCAATGTAACAGCTTTTTTATGTCCCTGGAGAAGTTCTGCATCAGCCAGCTTCTCGATTACAGGCCCGATCATTCTCATTCCTTCACTGGATATTTCCTGGAATGTTATTTTTTTCACAAAGCTTTCAGCTGATACCCCGCCGATGCTTTTTGCAAAACCGCCGGTCGGAAGAGTATGGTTCGTTCCGGATGCATAATCCCCTGCACTTTCACAACTGAATTTACCCAGGAAAACTGATCCTGCATTCCTGACTTTTTCAGCAAGTTTGTGTGAATCTTCAGTTGAGATTATAAGATGTTCAGGTGCATAATGATTACTGAATTCGATGCATTCGTAAAGAGTTTTAAACAGAATAAAGTGGCTTTTTTCCAGTGACTTAAGTGCGATATTCTTTCTTGGCAGAAGCTCCGACTGTTTTTCTGTCTCTTTGATTGCCGATTTAAGGAGTTCGACATTATCTGAAAGGAGTAATACCTGGGAATCGGAGCCGTGTTCCGCCTGAGACAGAAGATCAGCAGCAATGAAAGAGGGATTTGCATCTTTTCCTGCAACAATAAGTACCTCGCTGGGTCCTGCAGGCATATCAACCGGAGTGCCTTCGATCTGTGCCCTCTCCTTGGCTCTTGTTACATACTGATTTCCGGGACCGAATATTTTATCGACTTTTGGAATAGTCTCGGTGCCGAATGCCATCGCGGCAATTGCCTGGGCTCCACCAACCCTGTAAATATCCTTTATTCCGGCATAATGTGCTGCATAAAGTATAAGTGGATTGACATTACCAGTCCTGTCTGGAGGAGTGCAGATTATTACTTCCCTGCAGCCCGCAATTTTTGCAGGGATGCCTAGCATAAGCACTGTGGAGAACAGTGGCGCTGTTCCGCCGGGGATATATAATCCGACCCTGTCGAGTGCAACAGTTTTTCTCCAGCAATTCACTCCCGGAGTCGTTTCAACCACTTTCTCTTTGATAAGCTGTGCCCTGTGGAATTTAGCGATATTTTCACCGGCGATGCTTATTGCCTCGCGAAGCTCGGATGAAATTGATTCAAGAGCAGAACCTGTTGCTGAATCGGGTACCCTAAGGTTTTTAAAAACCGCTCCGTCATATTTTTCGGATAGTTCAGAAAGTGCCCTGTCGCCATCCTTTTTTACCTTGTCAAAAATTGAAGATATAATGCTGTCGAGTCCCGAACTGTCAAGTGAAGGCCTTTTGCAAAGTGAGTCCCAGATTTTTCTTTCAGGATATGATATGATATTCATTAAGGGAAAGTTATTGAAGAAAAATGTTTTACAATACCATCTTTTCAATTGGGATTACAAGTATTCCCTGTGCTCCGGCATTTTTCAGCTGGTCGATTCTTTCCCAGAATTCATCTTCCTTTACCACAGAGTGTATGCTGCACCAGCCTTTTTCTTCGAGTGGCAGTATGGTCGGGCTTTTCATTCCGGGAAGTATCCTGCAAATCTGAGGAAGTGCCTCGAGCGGAGCATTAAGCAGTATGTATTTGTTTTCCTTTGCGTTTTTAACCGCCCTTACCCTGAATAAAAGCTTGTTAAGTATTTTTTTCCGGTCTTCATCAAGGTTTCTGTTCGAAATTATTACAGCCTGGCTTTTCATAATCGTTACCACTTCCTTTAGTCCGTTGGTCATAAGGGTACTGCCGGAACTTACAATATCGCATACTGCATCTGCAAGACCAATTCCGGGAGCTATCTCGACGCTTCCGCTTATCTCTTCTATTTCAGCTGTAATATTGTTTTCTTTCAGAAAATTTGTCAGGAGCCTTGGATAACTCGTTGCAATCTTCCTGTTGGTGAAGTATTCCATCCCTGTAAAGACCGATTCATTTGGGATCGCCAGGCTCAGCCTGCAATGTGCAAACCCAAGCTGTTCAAGGATCTCTACATCCTTGTTCTTTTCAAATACTATATTCTCGCCCAGAATCCCGATGTCGGCAACCTGTTGTTCAACATATTGAGGGATATCGTCATCCCGGAGGAACAGTATTTCGACAGGGAAATTGACAGCATTTGTTTTAAGTATATCAGCTCCGTTCGAAAATTTTATTCCGCACTCCTCAAGAAGTTTATGGGAGGTTTCACTTAACCTTCCCTTCTTCTGGATCGCGATTTTTAAATAGCTCATTTTAATAAAAGTTTTGGCCTGGCAAACCGTTCGGGAATAAAAAACCCGACTGATCTGCTCAGCCGGGTTTATGATATTTTAATTACTGCATACCACTTTCATCCCGCCTGAGCGCAGCAATGAAAATGATGATGGTATGAATTAATTGTCAGCATTATTTATGATTAATAGGCAAAGATATTGTTTTTTTACAAATTATCATAAATCTGTCAAAATATGTAATAATCATACTCTTTCTGCAACCAGATCTCCAACTTCGGTTGTTGAATATCCCATTTTTCCGGCTCCAAGATCTTTCAGTTTGTTGGCAGTCACATCCATAATGGCATTTTCGACTGCCCTGGCAGCTTTTTCCTCGCCAAGATGTTCGAGCATCATTCCTCCACATGCAATTGCGGCCAGCGGATTAATGACGTTGAGCCCGGTATATTTTGGGGCTGAACCTCCGATGGGTTCAAACATCGAAACTCCCAGGGGATTGATATTTCCACCTGCTGCAATACCCATTCCTCCCTGTGTTATGGCTCCGAGATCGGTAATGATATCGCCAAACATATTTGTTGTTACAATTACGTCGAACCATTCCGGATTCTTAATCATCCACATGCAGGTTGCATCAACGTGGTAATATTCTCTTTTAATATCGGGATATTCGGCCTGTCCGATTTCATGAAATGCTCTTTCCCAGAGGTCAAAAACATAGGTAAGAACATTTGTCTTGCCACACAAAGCAAGGGTTTTTCTTTTATTTCTTTTTCTTGTATAATCGAAAGCATATCTGAGGCAGCGGTCAACCTGCATTCTTGAGTAAACCATATTCTGCATGGCTACTTCGTCCGGGGTGCCTTTCATCATGACTCCTCCGCTTCCGGTGTAAACATCTCCCGAGTTTTCCCTTACAACAACATAATCGATATGCTCAGGTCCCTTGTCTTTAAGCGGTGTTGCCACGCCCGGATAAAGTCTGACAGGGCGAAGATTTATATACTGGTCGAGTTCAAACCTTAGTTTAAGAAGAATGCCCTTTTCAAGGATACCTGGTTTAACGTCAGGATGCCCGATAGCTCCCAGGAATATTGAATCAAATTTTTTAAGCTGTTCTGTGGCTGATTCCGGTAAAACTTCTCCGGTTCTCAGATAACGATCACCTCCAAAATCGAATTCAGTGAAATTGAGGCCAAAACCGTATTTTGAGGCAGCGGCGTCAAGTACTTTTCTTCCTTCCCTGACTACTTCCGGACCTGTTCCGTCACCCGGTATCAGAGCAATGTTGTAAGATTTGTTCATAAGGTAGTTTTAATAATTATAATTCGTTTGTTGTGCTGATAAGTATTTTGTCAACTATTCTGATCTCGTTATTTTCGACGATATTGAGCATTTTTTCTGTTGCTTTTATTGCTGATTCAGTCTGGTCGGCATCAAGCCCTTTAGTTCTGAACTCTCTGCTTTTGAAATTCCAGGTTATTACCGTCTCGACGAGTGCATCCGTTTTACCTCCGGGAGGAATAGAGACCTCATAATCGGTCAGGGTGGGAAGTTCTTTTCCAAGCCTGTCATAGATTATCCTTAATGCTTTCATGAAAGCATCATATTGGCCGTCGCCGGAAGAAGTTTCCTGGTAAAGATTGCTATCTATTTCGATCTGTACGCTTGCAGATGGTTTAAGACCGTAAGATAATGAAAGCGAATAGTTTTTAATGAAGATCTTATAATCGGCCCTGTCATTTCCAAGAACGTCAGAAATTATAAAAGGAAGATCTTCCGGTGTTACATCTTCTTTTTTATCACCCAGCTCTATCACACGCTGAGTGACCTTTGCAAGCGATTCAGGGCTGAGATTTAGTCCGAATTCCTCGAGATTTTTCTTAATTGTGGCCTTTCCTGATTGTTTTCCAAGAGCGTACTTTCTTTTCCTTCCGAACCTTTCAGGAAGCAGGTTATTATAATAGAGGTTGTCCTTTGAGTCACCATCGGCGTGGACACCCGAAGTTTGTGTGAAAACATTTTCTCCGATAACCGGCTTGTTTACAGGGATCCTTATTCCGCTGAACGTTTCGACAATCTTGCTTGCATTTGTAATCTGGAATTCATCAACACCTGTCTGGGCATCAAGCTGATCATGAAGCACTCCTATGACGCTGGAGAGAGGAGCATTGCCTGCCCTTTCGCCAAGTCCGTTGATAGTAGTATGAACACCCCTGATTCCGGCCCTGACAGCAGAGAAAACATTTGCAACCGCCAGGTCATAATCGTTATGTGAATGGAAATCAAAATGAAGGCCGGGGTATCTGTCGGTAACTTTTTTACAGAATGAATAAGTCTGTTCAGGATTAAGGATACCGAGGGTATCCGGGAGCATAAATCTGGAAATACGTTCATCTTTAAGGTTGTCGATCATATAAAAGACGTAATCTTCTGAATTTATCATTCCATTTGACCAGTCTTCAAGATAAATGTTAACCTGCATGTCGCGTTCTCCGGCCATCCTTATTATATCCCTGATATCGTCAACATGCTGCCCGGGAGTCTTCCTCAGCTGTTTTTCGAGATGGCGCAACGATCCTTTGCAGAGAAGGTTTATTACTTTACCTCCTGCATTATGGATCCAGTTGAGGGAGATATCGCCGTCGACAAATCCGAGTACCTCCACCTTCCCGTGCATATTGTTCTGTCGGGCCCACCCCGTGATAAGCTTCAGAGCTTCGAATTCGCCTGACGAGACACGGGCAGATGCCACCTCGATACGGTCGACCTTGACATCCCTCAGGAGCAGGCCGGCTATATGAAGTTTTTCCAGCGGCGTGTATGAGACTCCCTGTGTTTGTTCTCCATCCCTGAGGGTGGTATCCATTATTTCTATTCTCATTTTACCTGTATTTTTCAGATTCAAATGAAGCGATCAGATCCTTCAGTCCGAGAAGGTAGTCAATATCATCAAGCCCTTTTATCAGACACTCTTTCTTGTAGGGGTTTATCTCGAAAAAGTGAGATTGTCCTGTTGCCGGAACAGATATTGTCTGATTTTCAACGTCAATCCTGACAATTGTTCCGGGATTTTTCTGAATCATACTGAGAAGATTCTGAAGGAACTTTTCAGGAACGACAACCGGAAGTAATCCGTTATTAAGGGCATTGTTTTTGAATATATCTGCAAAAAAGCTCGAAACGACAGCCCTGAATCCATAGTCGTATACTGCCCACACTGCATGTTCGCGGCTTGAACCGCATCCGAAGTTAAGCCCTGCTACCAGAATTTTACCTGAATATGAAGGATCATTTAGGATAAAATCCTGCTTCAGGTTGCCTGACTTGTCATACCTCCAGTCACGAAAAAGGTTTTCCCCAAATCCTTCTCTTGATGTTGCACTCAGAAATCTTGCTGGAATAATCTGGTCGGTGTCCACATTTTCCAGAGGAAGGGGAACACATCTCGATTCAAGTATATTTAGTTTTTCTTTTGGCATTGGCTGAATAATTTAACGTGCAATTAATCAATGAATTCCCGGGGATCCGTAATTTTTCCCGTGATAGCTGCAGCAGCTGCAGTTAGCGGGCTTGCAAGGAGAGTTCTTGCTCCCGGTCCCTGGCGTCCTTCAAAGTTCCGGTTTGATGTTGAAACAGCATATTTACCAGCGGGTATTTTGTCGTCATTCATTGCCAGGCATGACGAGCATCCCGGTTGTCTGAGTTCAAAGCCGGCATTGTTAAGTATTTTATCAATACCTTCCGCAATGGCCTGTCTTTCAACCGCTTTGGATCCGGGAACGATAAGAGCCGTAATATTCGGTGCTTTTTTCCTGCCTTTAACAATTTTGGCAAAAGCTCTGAGGTCCTCAATTCTGCCATTTGTACAACTGCCAAGGAAGACATAATCGACAGGATGTCCTTCTAGTTTCATTCCGGGAATAAACCCCATGTAAGCAAGAGCTTTGTTGAACGATGCATTGTCATCTCCGGCAACATCTTCCGGAACCGGTATGGAGTCGTCGATAGCAATTCCCATCCCCGGATTTGTACCGAAGGTTATCATTGGTTTAATCAGGTCACCATTGAATGCAAGTTCCCTGTCGAATTCGGCATCCTGATCGCTCCTAAGTTCTTTCCATTTCAGGATCAGAGAATTCCAGTCAAAATCTTCAGGAACTGACGGCAGTTCCTTAAAATACCTGAAAGTCACTTCATCAGGGGCTATAAGTCCGCCTCTGGCCCCCATTTCAATGCTCATATTGCAGATTGTCATCCTCCCTTCCATACTGAGACCTGTGATTACAGGTCCTGTATATTCGACGAAATAACCTGTCGCACCGCTTGTGGAAATTTGAGATATAATATACATTATTACATCCTTAGCCGTTACTCCCTTTTTCAGGCTGCCGTTTATGGTTATCCTCATCTTTTTTGGCTTCGGCTGGAGAATACATTGCGTGGCAAGAACCATTTCGACTTCGCTGGTTCCTATTCCGAACGCTATTGCACCAAAGGCTCCGTGTGTTGAAGTGTGACTGTCGCCGCATACTATTGTCATACCAGGTCTTGTATAGCCAAGCTCAGGACCGATTACATGCACTATGCCGTTTTTATGGTGATTCAGTCCGAAATATTGAATACCAAAAGCTTTGCAGTTTTCAGCAAGCGTATTTACCTGGTTCCTTGAAAGCTCATCTCTTATCTCTTTGTCCTGGTCAATTGTTGGTATATTATGATCAGCAGTAGCAAGTGTTCTGCCCGGTCTGAAAACAGGTATTCCCCTGACTCTTAGTCCGTTGAACGCCTGCGGACTCGTAACCTCATGAATATATTGCTGGTCAATGTAAAGAACATCAGGACCTCCTTCTATTGACTTGACAACATGTGAATCCCATATTTTATCAAAAAGTGTCTTTTTTCCCATCACTTGATTTTTGAAATAGCATCAATGAATGCCTCTACAGAGGCTGTAACTATGTCGACATTTGCGGAGAATCCGTAGTATATTTTCCCCTGGTGTTCTACCTGGATATGGACTTTCCCGATATCATCGCTTCCTTTCGTTATTGCCTGGATAAGAAACTCTTCAAGATGTACTGTCTTGCTAATCAATTGCTTCACAGCTGTGAATGCGGCGTCGATAGGCCCGTTTCCGGTTGATGTTGAGGTATGTATTTCACCGTTGATCTTTATCCCGACTGTAGCAACAGGAACGGCTGATTTACCGCATGCCACCTGGAGCAATTCAAGTTTAAGGGCTTTTTCTCCTGAGAAGACCTCTCCGGAGAGAATCCTCAGATCCTCGTCATTTATTTCTTTTTTCTTATCGGCAAGTATAAGGAAGCGGTGGTAAATATCATCAAGTTCTTCCTTGCCGAATGTATAACCAAGGGCTTCAAGGCGGTGGTTAAGTGCTGCCCTTCCGCTGCGTGCGGTAAGGATGATTGATGATTCTTTGATACCTACTTCATGCGGATCTATTATCTCATAATTTTCCCTGTATTTCAGGACGCCGTCCTGGTGGATCCCTGAGGAATGTGCAAAGGCATTCCTTCCGACAATTGCCTTATTTGGCTGCACCGGCATGCTCATGAGATTTGAGACGAGCCTGCTTGTACTGAAGATCAGCTTCGAATTTATATCAGTACTAAGATTGAGGGAATGATGGCTTTTTATTATCATTGCCACTTCTTCAAGAGATGTGTTTCCTGCCCTTTCACCGATACCGTTCATTGTTACCTCCACCTGCCTGGCACCATTTATTACACCCATCATTGTATTGGCTGTAGCCATTCCCAGATCATTATGGCAATGAGTCGATATAACAGCCCTGTGAATATTGGATACGTTCTCTTTCAGATATTTGATCTTTGCGCCATATTCTTCCGGCAGGCAATAACCTGTTGTGTCGGGTATATTTACTACTGTTGCGCCTGCATCAATGACCGCTTCTATCACTCTGGCAAGATATTCATTGTCGCTGCGTCCTGCATCTTCAGCATAAAATTCAACATCTTCAACGAATTTTTTAGCATATTTTACTGCATCGACAGCTCTTCTGAGAATCTCCTCCGGAGTTGTCTTGATTTTATATTGTATATGAAAAGGAGAAGTGCCGATTCCTGTGTGAATCCTTTTCTTTTTAGCGAACTGAAGAGCATCAGCAGCCACTTCGATATCCTTTTTTACGGCTCTTGTAAGAGCACATATCACAGGATTGGAAATTGCCTTTGAGATCTCCACCACTGATTTGAAATCCCCCGGACTTGAAATGGGAAATCCGGCTTCAATCACATCGACGCCCAGGGCTTCGAGAGCCTGAGCGACCTGGATCTTTTCAACCGTATTAAGCTGGCAGCCCGGCACCTGCTCTCCATCCCTGAGCGTCGTGTCGAAAATTATTACCTTCTCTTCCATATAACAATCTCTTAATTTATTTGACTTTTATCTTTTTACCGTTATCTTTTATCTTCTTAACTCTTCGGTCTCAGTTTCCTTACTGCAGCACCTGCTCTCCACAATTCGGAATTTCCCAGTTCACTGAGTTCAGCGTCAAGATTCTTTTTATAGTCAGGTGAGCTTAATGAATCGATTACCCTTGCACATTCTGCTCCCGATTTAACCTTTTCGTAAAGATCTTCAAATACCGGCATGACAGCCTGTTTGAATTTCGGACGCCAGTCAAGGGCACCTCTCTGGGCTGTTGCGCTGCAGTTGGCATACATCCAGTCCATGCCTTTTTCATCAACGAGGCGAATGAGGCTTTGGGTGAGCTCTTCAACAGTTTCATTGAAAGCTTCCGAAGGAGAATGTCCGTTCTCACGGAGAACCTGGTACTGTGCATCCATTATCCCTGCAAGGGCCCCCATAAGAACTCCCCTTTCACCTGTAAGGTCAGAAAATACTTCTTTCTCAAATGTTGTTGGGAAAAGATAACCCGAACCTATTGCAATGCCAAGTGCGATAATTCTTTCATTTGCCCTTCCTGTGTAATCCTGAAATACTGAAAAGCTCGAGTTTATTCCTGCTCCCGCAAGAAAATTTCTTCTTACACTTGTCCCGGAACCTTTGGGCGCACAAAGAATAACATCCACATACTCAGGGGGCACCACTCCTGTTTGTTCCTTATAAGTAATTGAGAAACCATGAGAAAAATAGAGGGCATCTCCCTTTTTCAGACAGGGCTTGACTTTTGGCCATAATATTCTCTGCGCAGCATCTGATACAAGATACTGGATTACTGTTCCTTTAGTTACTGCTTCCTCAACATTGAATAGTGTTTTTCCCGGAACAAATCCATCTGCAACAGCTTTATCCCAGTCGGCTTTGAATTCAGGTGCCTGACCGATAATGACATTTATACCATTATCTCTCATGTTCATTGCCTGTGCAGGTCCCTGTACCCCGTATCCTATTACAGCAACGGTTTCATTTTTAAGCACTTCACGTGCTTTTTCGAGTGTAAATTCTTCTCTTGTAATAACGTCTTCAAGGACTCCGCCGAAATCAATTTTTGCCATGGTTATTTAGTTTATATGTGATTAAATAATATTAATTAAAAGCTTCAATCTTATCAGGTTTATGTTGGTTAGCAGCATCCATTTCCTCGAGGTAGGCATTCAGCTCCTTAACCTGTTTTGTGATCGCCACCCTCCCTGACCTAACGAACTGCAGTAATCCACATGGTTCGAGTTCATGAAGGAGGTTGTTGATCTCTGTTTTGTGCCCGGTTTTCTCAATTACCATATATTCAGGAGATACTTCAAGAATCCTGGCATAATGGGTACGTACAATATGGTCAATAGTGTCTCCTGACATTAATCCTTTGGTTTTAACCTTGAAAAGTGCAATCTCCTGGTAAATAATCTCATCGGAGGTATGAACGAATACCTTAAGAACGTCGACAAGCTTTTGCATCTGCCGTGCAACCTTCTGGACCATTTCCGCAGTGGTCCTTACAACAAGAGTAAGCATCTGAACGCCTTTAACAGCTGATTCTGAAGCAGTAATGCTCTCAATGTTGATCTGCCTCCTGGTAAGTATTATTGTTATCTGGCTGAGGATTCCGATATGATCCTCTGTGAAAAGCGAAATTGTATATTCCTGTTTCATTTCAAAATTGTTTTTACTGCTCTGTGCCTTTGATTTTCTCTGTGTCTCTCTCTATGTTCCTCCATGGTCTCAGTTTAACTTCTTTTTATTTCAAAATTTCAACAGCAGATCCTCAGAGTAAGTCAGTGACAGGTATAATTATTTATAAGTCAATGTTACTTCTGATACAGAAGCTCCGGGTTCAACCATCGGAAGAACATTTGCCTCCTTGTCAATTTTAATCTCAAGCAGGTATGGGCCTTCAGCTTTCAGCATTTCGGCAACTGCATCAGAGAGATCCTTCCTCTCTGAAATGCTCCTGGCAGGGATATTATATCCTGAGGCGATCGTTACAAAGTCGGGATTTACCATTTCTGTTGAGGCATATCTTTTTTCAAAGAACATATCCTGCCATTGGCGTACCATTCCGAGGAAGCTGTTGTTCAGTATTATGAGTTTAACCGGAACCTTATAGTGGAGTATTGTACCAAGTTCCTGTATAGTCATCTGGAAACCTCCGTCTCCGATAAATGCAACAACTTGTTTGTCAGGTCTCCCTATCTTTGACCCAACGGCTGCAGGGAGTCCGAAACCCATGGTTCCCATCCCTCCCGATGTGACAAGGCTGCCGGGTGTGGTGAAGTCATAATATCGGGCAACCGCCATCTGATTCTGTCCGACATCTGTGACTATTATTGCATCACCCTTTGTGAAGTCAGAAACCATATTAATCACTTCCCCCATTTTAATTTTCCCACTACCGGGCCTAGTCTCAGGTTTTATTACTTTATCATATTCAACCTTATCACGGATTCTGAATTCCCTGATCCAGTACTCATAGCTTTTCTTTTCAACAAGCGGAATAAGCTCGGTAAGTACTTCTTTTGCGTCGTTGTTGATTTCAATATCGACAATTACGTTCTTATTTATCTCGGCTTCATCGATTTCTATATGTATTATTCTTGCGTTTTTTGCATATTTTTTCAGGTTACCTGTAACCCGGTCGTCAAAACGCATTCCTATGGCAATAATAAGATCGGCCTCATTTGTGAGTGTATTGGCAGCATAGTTGCCATGCATACCAAGAAATCCGGCGTACAGGCGGTGGCTGGAAGGGAATGCTGATAGTCCGAGAAGAGTCAAAGCCACTGGTATACCAGTCTTTTCGGCAAACTGTAAAAGTTCCTTTTCGGCTCCCGAGATCAGGATCCCGTGTCCGGCCAGTATCAAAGGCTTTTCGGCATGGTTTATCATTATTGCAGCCGATTCAATTTCTCTCCTGTGCAGCGGAATATGAGGATTATAGCTCCTAAGGTAATTGCATTTGCTATATTTGAAGTTAAGCTTTTCAAATTGTGCGTCCTTTGTTATGTCAATAAGCACAGGTCCCGGCCTTCCGGTTGTTGCTATATAAAATGCCTTTGCAATGGTTTCAGGGATATCCTTTGGCTTTTTTACCTGTGCGTTCCATTTTATGACAGGCATAGAAACGCCAAGAATATCAGTTTCCTGAAAAGCATCAGACCCGATAAGGGTAGAAACTACCTGTGCGGTAATGAAAACCACAGGTACCGAATCGAGATATGCATTTGCAATTCCTGTAACAAGGTTTGTGGCCCCTGGCCCCGATGTTGCAAAACATACTCCTGGTTTTCCGGTAACCATTGCATAAGCCTGGGCAGCATGTGCAGCACCCTGCTCGTGACGTGTGAGTATGTGCTTTATCTTGTCCTGATAATCGAGCAGTTTATCATAAACAGGCATTATTGCTCCTCCGGGATAGCCGAAGATGGTGTCGACTTCCTCTTCCAAGAGGCATCTTAAAAGTGCTTCGGCTCCTGTTATATTTTCACCATTGCTTACCTGTTCATTAACCTGCATCATTTCGCTGTCAGTCATCATGGAATTTATTGTTTAGGTTACTCAATTATATTGTGTTGCCGGGTGCTCAGCGTACGTTTTATGTTTTGTGTTTCGTGTTTCGTGTTTCGTGTTTCGTGTTTCGTGTTTCGTGTTTCGGGTTTCGTGTTTCGTGTTGATGATCTATATTTGTTAAGTTCGGGATACAAGTCAGATGATTCTTACAGCTCCCTTATCAGCTGAGCTTACAAACCGGGCATAGGCTTTGAGTGACGGGGGGATGGCACGGTTTCTTTTTGATGGCCTGAATGCATTTTTATCTTTAGACCTTTCTTCTTCAATTCTTTCCGACAATTCTCTGTCGGAAAGAATAACATTTACTTTTCTTCCCACGACATCAATTTCGATAATATCGCCTGATCTTAGTACAGCAATTTCACCTTCTGAAGCTGCTTCCGGTGAAACATGCCCAAGAGATAATCCGGCTGTACCGCCCGAAAATCTTCCGTCGGTTAACAGTGCACATTTTTTATCGAGTTGTTTCGATTTAAGGTAGGATGTGGGGTAAAGCATTTCCTGCATTCCGGGTCCGCCTTTTGGCCCTTCATATCTTATAACTACTGCATCGCCGGCTTTTACTACTCCGTTAAGAATTCCATCAACAGCTTCATCCTGGGATTCGAAAATAACGGCCGGCCCCCTGAAACTGAAAAGTGAGGGATCTATTCCTGCTGTTTTTACTATGCACCCGTTTCGGGCGATATTGCCATATAGAACCGCCAGCCCTCCATCTCTATTATAAGCATTCGCAACATTCCTGATGCATCCTGCCACCCTGTCGGTATCGGTATTCTTGTAATAGCTGTCCTGAGATCCCGGTTCAAGGTTCCTTTTAAGTCCGGGTGCACTTTTGTAAAAATCAACAGCTTCGTCACTGACATTGGTGCTCAGGAGGTCCCACGATTCTATTGCCTCTCTTAAGGTACCATAGTCAATCCGTCTTACAGACGTATCGATAAGGTTGTTTCGTTCAAGCTCACCCATTATTGATAGTATGCCTCCTGCCCTGTTTACGTCCTGAATATGATATTTTGAACTCGGTGACACTTTACAGATATTGGGGATCTTTCTGGAAAGCATGTCGATATCCTTCATTGTAAAATCGACTCCGGCCTCATGGGCAATTGCAAGGAGGTGGAGTACAGTGTTTGTTGAGCCACCCATTGCTATGTCAAGCGACATTGCATTGATAAATGCCTGTCGCGTGGCAATTGAGCGGGGGAGCACACCTGTATCACCTTCATAATAGTATTTTTTTGTATTTTCAGTTATCAACGCAGCTGCTTTTTCAAAAAGCTTCATTCTGTTTGTGTGGGTTGCAATGAGCGTTCCGTTTCCCGGAAGAGCCAGACCAAGAGCCTCAGTAAGGCAATTCATAGAGTTTGCAGTGAACATACCGGAGCAGGAACCGCAGGTCGGACATGCTGTTCTTTCCATTTCACCAAGGGAATCATCAGTTACTGAATCATCAGCGGCAGCAACCATTGCATCAATCAGGTCAATATTTTTGCCATTATATATCCCGGCCTCCATAGGACCTCCGGAAACAACAACAGTTGGTATATTGATTCGCATTGCGGCCATGAGCATTCCAGGCGTGATCTTGTCGCAATTTGTTATACAGATCATAGCATCTGCCAGATGCGCATTACATACATATTCGACACTGTCGGCAATCAGTTCACGTGATGGGAGTGAATAGAGCATGCCTTCGTGACCCATGGCAATTCCGTCGTCAATGGCGATTGTATTGAATTCGGCCGCAAAGTAACCCTGCTTTTCGATCTCTTTTTTAATAATCTGGCCTATGTTATGAAGATGAACATGTCCTGGTACAAACTGGGAAAATGAATTAACAATTGCAATTACCGGTTTGCCAAACTGGTCCTCCTTCATTCCATTGGCCCTCCAAAGGCTTCTTGCTCCGGCCATGTTCCTGCCGTTTACCGTTCGTGTGCTCCTGAGTTGATTCTTCATCTGAACAATTTGTTAAAAAAAAAAGCTCTCCGGTTGATCCGGAAAGCTTTCATAGTCTATATTACACCATATTCCTCCCGGATCATTTGCCATAGGCAATAATAAGGACGAGGATGATAATATGGATTAAAGTTTTAAACACTTTTTTATTTTAAATCGAGCGACAAAGGTAGGCGAATTTTTAATATATCAAATAAAAAGCAGATTTTTTCTTCAAATTATTATAAAAATCATATAAAGCTGCCTTTTATTTGAATTGCTTCATGTATTCGAGAAAAGCTTTTGCACTAAGGTCAAGGTTCTCAACTGAACCGCCTCCCTTAAGCACCTCACACATTTCGTAAGCAATATATCCCTGATAGCCAATCGCCTTCAGAGCATTTATGAAGTTTTTATAATCAAGGAATCCTTCACCAATAGGCACAGCCCTCATTTGCGATTCTTTACGGATATAGTTCGTATGATTCAGATCGTATGTATAACGCGGGAGTTCTTCATAATCAGCAGTAGTTGTATGCACAATGTATGGTTTCATTTTATATACCGCCTGTCTTATTTCCTCAGGCGATAATCCTTCAAGTGTAGGCGACCAGCAATCGAATGCAGCTTTAACGTTTGGCAGATTTACCTCATCGAGAAGCCATTTCATTGCATCGTGGTGAAGCGCAATGTCGTGATGATTCTGAACTGCAAGAGTTACACCATATCTGGCAGCCAGTTTCCCTGCAATCTGCAATCCTTCAACAATAAGGGAATATTGTTTGTCGTAGGGTACATCAGGCCTTTCATAACCCGTATATACTCTTACCATATTTGTTCCAAGGTCTTTTGCCAGTTTTGCAAGTTCTCCGATATAAACTGCCTGAATCTCAGTATTCGGAATGCCAGCTTTATCGACACCGGCTGTAAAATCACAATAGCCGGCAAGACAAACAAGTTCGAGCCCCAGTTCCTTAATTCTTGCTCTCAGCTTCTGACGGGCGGTTTCATCATAATCGAGCAGGGATACATGCGGACGTTTTGCAGCAAGCATCACTCCGTCAAAACCGAGCTCTTTTGCCTTTAAAAGAAACTCATCGACAGTCAGTGTGGCCTGACCTCTCCAGACACCCATATAGCTGACTGAATGCAGGCAGGTCTTAACTTTGAAATCAGCCGGGTTGCCGGTAGGAAGCTTTTGTGCAGAGATGCACAAAATATTTAGCATAATGATTGCCAGGGATAAGCATCTTTTTATCATGATATTGTTTTTTAGTTTTTACATTGTGACTAAAAATAATCCAAAGATTGCTTCTATGCAAATTATATAAATATTCAAATTCATGAATTTTATTAATTTTAAGCTGATTCTGATCGTTTCAATCTTGTTTGATGTACTGGTATTTTTGCATACAGTTACAGGAACTTCAGAAACAGATGCTGATTAACCACCTGAGATACGGAAGTTGTAAATTTTATAAATATCGCTTCATATGAAAAAAATCGTTTCGATACTGATAATTGTATTTCTTGCATCCCCTATGTTAATCTCACAGACTCCTGAGCAGGTTTATAAAAAGACGCTGAAAGAGGTTCTTATTGAGATTGAAAAGAGGCATAATATTAAACTCAGATACAGTGAGAGCCTGGTAAAGGGAGTGGATGTCCTGTACCCTTCATGGCGTTACAGGATAGACACAGAAGAAACGCTTTCCAACATTCTTTTTCCCCTTGACATGGTCTATACGAAACAGGATGAAAATACTTACCAGATCTCAAAATATGCATATCATGTGAGGCCTGTTGAAGAGGGGAAGAAGCACCTTGACCTGCTTTTATCACTTTACAGGGATAAAAGTGCCTGGGAAGCACGGAAAGAAGAATTAAGGAACTGCTTCCTTATACAATTGAACCTGTCTCCATTTCCGAAAAAAACACCATTGAATCCCATTTATACTCCAAAAAGAAAAATGGAAGGGTACACTGTTGAAAATGTTGCCATTGAAACAATTCCTGGTGTTTATCTATGCGGATCGCTATACCGGCCATCAAAAGGAAAGGGTCCTTTTCCTGCAATTCTTTCTCCTCATGGTCATTTCAGTGAGGCAGATACAAATCTTTACGGACGTTACAGACCTGATCAGCAATACAGATGTGCAATGCTGGCAAGAATGGGCGCTGTTGTTTTCAGTTATGAAATGTTTGCATGGGGTGAATCGCGTTTACAGTTCGACAATGAACTCCACAGAACAGGACTGGCCCTTACAATGCAAACTCTGAATTCTGTAAGAGTGATTGATTTTCTGACATCACTTCCTTATGTTGATGGAAGCAGGATTGGCATTACTGGTGAATCGGGAGGTGGCACGCAAACTTTTCTCGCTACGGCCATTGATGACCGGATTACTGTCAGCGTACCCGTTGTTATGGTATCTTCTTATTTTTATGGAGGATGTCCATGTGAAAGCGGATTGCCTGTTCATTCATGCACTGAAGCAGGTACCAACAACACAGAAATAGCTGCAATGGCTTCGCCCAGGCCAATGCTTGTGATCTCCGACGGCAGCGACTGGACACAGAATGTACCTGCGATAGAATTTCCTTATTTGAAAAATGTATATGCACTTTACGGCAGTACAGAAAATGTTGAAAACGTCCACCTGAAATCTGAAGGACACGACTACGGACCATCAAAAAGATTTGCCATGTATGTTTTTATGGCCCGTTATCTCGGACTCAACATAAATGCTGTCCGCGATAAAGCAGGAAATTTTGATGAGTCGGAAGTGACAATTGAAAAATATGATAAACAGCTTGTATTCGGTAAAAAGGGTAATCTTCCGGCCGGTGCCATAAAAGGGGAGAAGGCAATCAGGGAAGTTTTGCAGTCGTTGCGATAGGGAAAACAAAAATTTTTATTTTTACAACTAATAATGTTCAATTCATCACCACATACCTGAAGTACTTTAAATTTAAATATTAATCTTCAAAACCTGTAAAATGAAAAAAAGAACCATTATCCCGGCTATTTTGTTGCTGCTTGTCAGCAGTTTGTTTGTTACAACTTTTGAATCGTGCACGAAGGCGCCGCGTAAGAACATCGGCCTGCAGCTTTACTCGATCCGCGACTCCATTATGAGGGATGTTCCCGGCGCTATTGCCAAGGTTGCCAAAATGGGCTACACCTTTGTAGAACCGGCCGGCTATCGCGACGGGAAATTCTACGGCATGGATCCTGCTGCTTTTAAAGCCCTTTGCGATCAGAACGGACTTCCAATACTCAGTTCACATACTGGCCAGTCACTTCCCGATTCGGCAAACTGGGATAAAGTAATGGCCTGGTGGGACGAGTGTATTGCTGCCCATAAAACTGTAGGATGCAAATATCTTGTACAACCATCAATGGGAAGGGAAGCATACAGGAGCCTCGATACACTGAAGCTTTATTGCGATTATTTTAACACAATAGGTGAAAAATGCAATGCTGTAGGAATACGTTTCGGATATCACAATCACGACAGGGAATTTTCAACGCAGCTTGATGGTCAGACTATTTATGACTTTATGGTTGAAAACACAGATCCTTCAAAGGTCATTTTCGAAATTGACCTATACTGGACAGTTGTTGGCGGAGCAAATCCAGTTGATTATTTCAATAAGTATCCGGGCAGGTTTGAACTTTGGCATATTAAAGACAAAGAGGAAATAGGAGCAAGCGGTATGATGGATTTTGCTTCAATCTGGGCAGGAGCTGAAAAATCAGGGATGAAATACGGCGTTGTGGAAGTTGAAAGATACAATTTTGATGTTTTTACGAGCTGCCAGAAGAGCATTGACTTCCTGAACGCAGCTGAATATGTAAAGATGCCTCTTTAAAAAGGCGTGTTACAACCATGAAACTGAAGATAATAAACCTGCTGTTGCTTCTTTCTGTTTTTTCAGGATGCAGCAGCAGGTATTATTCTGAAAATGATTATCCTTCAATCCTGAAAATTGACTCTCATATCCATATTAACAGCGATAAAGGATATTTCGAAGAAGCAGCACTGGCTGATAATTTTGCCCTTATAACCCTGGGTGTTGATCATGGTGATTCAACAACCGTCAGCCGTCAGCAGGAGAATGCTGTATTCTCATCAAGTAAATTCCCGGGAAGAGTCTTTTATGGCCCTACATTTTTTTTCGATACTACAGGCTGGGGAACTCCTGAATGGAGCCGTAAGGTAATTTCCTCCCTTGAAAAAGATCTCAGCCATGGAGGCATCACTGTCAAGATCTGGAAAAACATTGGAATGACTGTACGCGACAGATCAGGGAAATTCATTATGGCTGATGATCCTGCTCTCGATCCAGTGTATAATTATATTAAAGGAAGGGGAATACCTGTAACCGGGCACCTTGGTGAACCGAGGAACTGCTGGCTGCCGCTTGACCAGATGACTGTAAGCAGCGACAGTAATTATTTTGCTGAAAACCCTCAGTACCACATGTATCTGCATCCGGAATATCCCTCATATGAGGATCAGATAAACGCAAGGGATAACATGCTTGCAAAACACCCTGATCTTACATTTATCGGATGTCATCTCGGAAGTCTTGAATGGAATGTTGATTCACTTGCATTACGACTTGACAGATTTCCGAATATGGCTGTCGATATGTCTGCAAGGATCTGTCATTTGCAATATCAGTCTGCAAAAGACAGGAAGAGGGTAAGGGACTTTTGTATAAAATATCAGGACAGACTTTTATATGGAACAGATACCGGTGACTCGGGCAGATCCGACCCGGAAAAATTCAGACAGAGAATGCATGAAACCTGGCTTGACGACTGGAAATATTTTGCAACAGATGAGCAAATGACTTCAGATAAATTCAGGGGAAACTTTACAGGATTGAAACTCCCGAAGGAAGTCATAGACAAGATATATAATGAAAATGCCATTAAATGGTATAAATTAAATGTAAAATGAAAAGCAATACAAATTCGCGAAGGAGCTTTCTCAAGAAAGCAGCAATAACCTCAGTTGCGGCAATCAGCATTCCTGAAATACTTTCAGCTGCTATGGCGAAAGAAAGAATAAAAGAAATCAAGTTGTCAAAAGACCAGGTGATCCTTTTTCAGGGAGATTCCATTACAGATTCAGGAAGAAATAAAGAAGATGCCGGATATAACACAAGCCGTAACCTGGGTTCAGGTTATCCTCTGCTTGCCGGTGCTGCCATGCTGAATAAATACGCAGAACTCAACCTTAAGATTTATAACAAGGGTATTTCAGGGAATAAGGTATTTCAGCTTGCCGAAAGATGGGACAAGGACTGCCTTGAACTAAAGCCCGATGTGCTCAGCATTTTAATAGGAGTCAATGATATCTGGCATAAGCTGAATGGAAATTATGACGGAACTGTTGAAGTTTACAGGAAAGACTATATCGCTCTTCTTGAACGAACAAAAAAGGCTCTTCCAAATGTAAAGCTTATTATATGCGAACCATTTGCCGTTAAGGGAGTAAAAGCTGTAGATGATAAATGGTATCCTGAGTTCTATGATTATCAAAAAGCTGCAAAAGAAATCGCCTTACAGTTCGGAGCTGTATTTATTCCATACCAGAAAATCTATGATGAGGCTCAGAAAAAAGCTCCCGGGGCATACTGGACCGGCGATGGTGTGCATCCCACACTTGCGGGAGCCCAGCTTATGGCAAAAGCATGGATGAAAGCTATTCAATGAATTTAAAAACTTGCAAAAATGGGAAGAATAACACGACGTGGATTTCTGCGCCAGACAATCTCAGCCGGAATGGGAGTTGCAGCGCTCAGGTATTTTCCTGAGCTGCCGGCTTCTTTCGCATCTTCAATGAGATTTGGGCTTGTAACTTACCAATGGGGCAGGGACTGGGATCTTCCTACTCTGATAGCCAACTGTGAGAAAGCCGGTTATGAAGGAGTGGAACTCAGAACGGAGCATGCCCACAGGGTAGAATCTAACCTTACCCCTTCACAACGTGCTGAAGTGAAAAAACGTTTTGCTGACAGTAAAGTAGAATGCCTTGGATACGGGTCAAACTTTGAATATCACAGTCCGGACCCGAAGGTACTCCGGGAAAATATAGAAAAGACAAAGGAATATATAATCCTTTGCCACGATATTGGTGCAACAGGTATCAAGGTAAAGCCGAATGATCTTCCTGTTGGTGTGCCAGGAGAAAAGACTATCGCACAGATTGGAACATCCCTGAATGAAATAGGCAGATTTGCTCGTGACTATGACCAGAAGGTAAGGGTTGAGGTCCATGGCAACCTTACCCAGGAAATTCCAAATATGAAAGCCATTTTCGATCATGTAACCGAACCGAATGTAAAAGTATGCTGGAACTGCAATGACCAGGATCTTCTGCCTCCCGGACTTGAAGGCAACTTCAACATGCTGAAGAAATGGTTCGGTGATACAGTTCACGTTCGCGAGCTAAATGAAGGAAATTATCCATATCAGGAGCTTTTTAACCTGTTCAAGGGAATCAGCTACAATGGATGGATATTGCTGGAAGCCCGTACTGAACCAGCCGACAGGGTTGCTGCAATGAAGGAACAACTTGCGGTTTTTAAAACCATGATCAGATGATTTCCCTTTTACCCGGCACCCAGTACCCGGGCCTACCGTTAAAAAATTGACCAGTGGGCAATTTTAGGGAGGTGCCAGACTGCATGGGAGCCAACACCCACAAATATTAAACTATTAACATAAACAGAAACATCAATGACAAACAGACGAAATTTTATAAAAACCACTGCGCTTGGTGCAGCTGGTATTACAATCGGAGGAATGGGATTAAGTCCTAAAGCCTATTCTTCCGTAATAGGCTCGAATGACCGGATCAACATGGCTGTTGTCGGCGTCCGCAGTCGTGGCAGGGACCATATCAACAACTGGAGTTTGCTGAAAGATAACCGTAATGTAAGGATTAAGACAATCTGCGATGTCGATGAACAGTTTTTTGCTCCGGCGATCAAGCTGGTACAGGAAAAGTCGGGAGAAATTCCTTCAACGGTTTGGGACATGCGCAAGGTGTTTGAAGACAAGGACATTGATGCAGTGTCCTTCGGCCTTCCGAATCACTGGCATGCGTTAAGCGCCATCTGGGCCTGCCAGGCTGGCAAGCATGTCTATGCAGAAAAGCCTGCAAGCCATAACCTCTGGGAAGGCAGAAGAATGGTTGAAGCTGCTGCAAAATATAATGTCCGTGTACAGACCGGTTGCCAGAACAGATCCATAGCAAACGTAATAGATGCAATGAATTTTCTTCACAGCGGAGGCATAGGTGAAGTTTTCATGGCCAAGGGATTATGCTACAAACCTCGTGATTCATTCGGAATAGCCCCTGACGGTACTCCTCCTGAATCGCTGCATTACGACATGTGGCTGGGTCCGGCACCCTACCGCCCGTACAATGAAAAGAGGGTTCACTATAACTGGCATTGGTTCTGGGCTACAGGTAATGGAGACACTGGCAACCAGGGTCCTCATCAGTTCGATATTGCACGCTGGGGTCTGAATAAAAATGAACATCCTGTTACTATCTATTCAATGGGCGGTATTTTTGGAATTAACCCCGCTGAGTGTGCACAGGAGACTCCAAATACTCAGACATCATTGTTTAAATACAGTGATGGTAAGATCCTTGAGTTTGAAACCAGGGGAAGATATACTAATGATGAATCAAGTCTGGGCATAAGGATTGGAAATATCTTTTACGGAACAGAAGGTTACCTTGAACTTGATGGCGATACCTGGAAAGCATTCCGGCAACGCGAAAAAGAACCTTTTGCAGGATCCAAAACAGGTGAAGGCAGACCTGTAGATCCTACATTCCTTGCCGCTCCGGGCGGTTCAGACCATTTTGCAAATTTCCTCGATGCTATCCGTTCCGGAAAGGATGAGACGCTTCACTGCCACATCAGCGAGGGACATATGTCATCTTCCCTTCCGCTTCTGGCAAATATATCTTATCTGCTTGGCAGGCAGCTTACATTCGACGGAGCGAAGGAGAAATTTGTTAATGACAAAGAAGCTGATGAATTACTGACCAGGGAATATCGTAAACCTTACATTGTACCGGATAAATTCTGATAGCTTTTAAAATGAGCAAGATTAAGAGGCGCGACTTTATTAAAACAGCTACTGCCGGAGCAGTCGGAATTAGTATTGCCGGAAATATTTACGGCGGTGTCCTTCAGAAAAAAGAACAGTCTGCCAAAAGAATAGGGATTATTGGTCTTGATACCTCCCATGCCACAGCTTTTACTAAGGCACTGAACGACCCATCAGCCGGACCTGAATTTGGAGGATTCAGGGTTACTGCTGCTTTCCCGAAGGGCAGTAATGATATCAAATCAAGTGTCGACAGGATCCCGGGTTATACTGAAGAGGTAAAAAAATCAGGGGTTGAAATAGTAAATTCCATCGATGAACTGTTGAAAAGAACAGATTACATTCTTCTTGAGACGAACGATGGCAGACTTCATCTTGAGCAGGCAGTGCAGGTGATGAAGGCAGGAAAGACGATGTTCATTGACAAGCCAGTAGCAGCATCCCTTGCTGATGCAATCGCCATCTACAAGCTGGCTGCCAGGCTTAATGTGCCTGTATTTTCAGCCTCTTCCCTGAGATATATTCCCGGAGCAGATGAGGTGGCAAAAGGCTCCATAGGCCAGGTTCTGGGAGCTGACACCTATAGCCCAGCAACTCTCGAGAAAACCCATCCCGACCTTTTCTGGTACGGGATACATGGAGTGGAAACTCTCTTCACAGTTATGGGAACAGGCTGCCTCAGTGTTTCAGGGACCTTTACGGATGACTGGGACCATGTTACAGGATTATGGACAGGTAACCGCATAGGAACCTTCAGAGGGATTCGAAAAGGCAAATCTGACTACGGAGGGATAGTATTTGGTGAGAAAGGTATTCTGACTCTGGGAAAATACAGCGGGTATAATGCCTTACTTGCTGAGATTATTAAATTCTTCCAGTCAGGCATTCCTCCTGTAAGAGTTGAAGAGACCATAGAAATTTTTGCTTTTATGCAGGCCGCATCGGAAAGCAGAAAGCTGGGAGGAACCCCGGTTCTTGTTAAAAGTGTATTGAAGGAGGCAGAAATTGAGGCAGATATTAAAGTTAACGCTTACAGCATTTAAAAGCCAGTCAGATGAAAAAGCAGCTTGTACTGGTATTTTCCCTTGCCCTGATGGTAATTTTATCTGTTAATTCTTTAACAGTAAAAAGTCAGTCAGTAAAAGAGCCTGAAATCAGATTTTTTGTAAAAGAATCTGATAAAAGAGTTGATGTATTTATCGACGGCAAAAATGTGACCTCATTATGCTGGCCTGATAATGTTTACAAACCTGTTCTGTATCCTGTGAGGACATTATCGGGGACAGAGATCACCAGAGGATTTCCTTTGAAACCGAGGGCAGGGGAGAGGTATGATCATATGCACCAGGTCGGATCATGGCTGAACTACGGCAATGTCAACGGAATTGATTTCTGGGGTAATGGCTCAACAGGTATCAAAAGTGAAAATGGAGGGGTCATCAGACTTCTTGGCATTGAAAAAGCTGAGAACGGGGAAAAAGAGGGAAATCTCTCAATATATGCTGTCTGGGAGGATCCCTCAGGAAAGGAAATGATGATGGAGAGAACTGAATACAATTTTGAATCCCGTGGCAGTTACTGGCTTGTCGACAGAATAACAACCCTTACTGCTGGGCCACAGGATATCAGGATGCCCGATACCAAGGAAGGTATGTTTGCAATTCGTGTTGCAAGGCAGCTTGAATTACCTTCAAAAGAAAATGTCCAGCTGCTTGATTCAAATGGGAAGCCAGGCACTGAGAAAGCAATGGAAAACAGCGGTGTTTCAGGTAATTACAGGAGCAGCGAGAGGGTTACCGGTGAAGCAGTATGGGGTACGAGGGCCAGGTGGATGGATCTTTTCGGGACAATCGGAAATGAAAAAGTGTCTGTCGTGATCTGTGATCATCCCCGTAATCCTTCATATCCCACATTCTGGCATGCAAGGGGTTATGGGTTGTTTTCAGCAAATCCGCTGGGGGCAAAGGATTTCACTAATGGCAGGGAAACCATGAATTTTTCGATACCTGCAACCAAATCTGTAACTTTCAGGTACAGGACTATCATTTCATCAGGATCATATCTGACCGATGATGAAATCAACAAGCTTGCTGACGACTTTGCAGCCTCTTACTGATTCAATTATTTCCTTTATAAAAGTGATTTTATCATCCGATTTCTATTACCTTTAGAATATTATAATAAACATCTAATTACCATGGCACACAAGGTTACAAGACTCGATTTCTTAAAGACTGCCGGTCTGGCAACTACAGGAGCAATAATTGGAGGCAAAGCCTCTGCAAATACTCCTGAAGCCGGATCATCACCAGCCATTGTGTCAAAAGGGCCATCCGGAAAGGTGAACCTGGCTCTGATCGGAATTGCCAATCAGGGAGCTTCTGATGCCAGGCAATTTATAAATTCGGGACTGGCAAACATTGTAGCTGTCTGTGATGTTGACCTCGATTCGCAGGGTTCACAGGAGACAATCAAACTGGTTCCAAAGGCAAAACAGTTCAGGGATTTCAGGGTTATGTTCGACAAAATGGCCGGAGACATTGATGCTGTACAGGTTGCTATACCTGATTTTGCACATTTCCCTGTATGTATGGCTGCAATGCAACTCGGTAAGAGTGTTTATGTCGAAAAGCCGATGACAAGGACATTTTATGAGGCAGAATTAATGGCTCAGATGGCTCAGAAAAATCCGAAGCTTGTTACTCAGGTTGGAAATCAGGGCCATTCGGGAGAAAACTACTTTCAGTTCAGGGCATGGAAGGAAGCAGGGATCATTAAAGATGTCACTTCGGTTACAGCATTTATGAACGGCAGCCGCAGGTGGCACCCTTATGATCCTAATATTACGAGGTTTCCTGAAGCCCAGCCTCTTCCAAAAGGGATGACTGAAAAGGATTGGGATACATGGCTTACAACAGCAGCTTACCATGATTTCAATGAAAAATATCACCCGGGTAACTGGCGTGGATGGTACGACTTCGGTCTGGGAGCACTTGGTGACTGGGGCGCTCATATCCTCGACACAATACATGAATTTCTTGACCTTGGCCTGCCATACGAGATTGAACCACTTCATGTAGTCAATCTCAATGATTATTTCTTCCCGCTTGAATCAACAATAAAATTTCGTTTTCCAAGCCGGGGAGATATGCCTCCTGTTGATATTACCTGGTACGATGGAGTAAAAAATATTCCGCCTGTACCTGATGGCTATTTCTCTGTAGACGCTACAGTTGATAATACAATACCACCTCCCGGAGGTGTTCCTCAGCAAAAACCTGTTCAGCAGAGAATGCCGGGCGCCGGTAAAATCATTTACACTAAGGAGCTTACCTTCAAAGGAGGCACACATTCCGCACCACTTGTCATAATCCCTGCGGAAAAAGCAAAGGAAATGGCACCGAAACTTCCCAAATACCCTGAAAGTCCGTCGAATCACTATGAGAATTTCCTGAAAGCCTGCCTTGGAGAAGAAAAGTCGAGATCTCCTTTCCAGACATTTGCCCCTTTGGCTCAGATCTTCTCACTCGGAATCATTGCTTTAAGAAGGAATAGGAAACTGATATTTAACCGTGAAACGAAGGAGATTGTAAATGACAAATTCGCAAATTCAATGCTGACCGACAGACCTCCTCGGAAAGGGTGGGAGAGTTATTATATTTAGATTCTTATCTCTTTATACATCTGATGAAGAGAATTTTGGTTTCTCTGATAATCGTTATTGTTTCTTCGGTTCAGTTACTTGCGCAGACCAGATGGAATATTGAGCCTGACGGGAGTATCAAATGGACAGTCGGGAAAGGTGATCTTCAAAGCGATAATATTGAAATGAGCAGAAAGCGCCCTGTATTGCCGTGTTGTAACCGGGGGAATATTTGGTATAAGGCCGACGTGATTAGGTTCATTTTCAATCCCTCCACAATTGCCTTCAGAATGGAATGAAATGACATTGGAAAATATTGTTGCATTCGGAGGAAGAAAAATTGATATTAAAGTCTCCAGAAAAGCGAACAAAATTTATGTGGTAGTAATTTCAGACGGAAAAAATATTAAAAGCTCTCTCGTAAATAACGGAACGAAAATAGATATCAGATTGTAAACACTTTGCCGTTCTTTCCTGGGTTATGTATCCTGTTTCCATGCTTCATGTGCCCTTTGCCCTGTGCCATTCACGCTCCGCGAAGCCTTTTAAGTTCATTGAAATGGGCCATCGACATTTTTTCCCTTGCTTCTCTTGAAGCTTTCCGGTAGGCTTCAAATTCCTTTTTCAGCTCATCCATCTCCTTCCTTGTATGAATAGTCACCATCCGGTTTCTTTTAAATGTCATAAAACCAGTGACAAGAATTACAACAAGAGCAGCAATAACTGTCCATAGTATGGAATTGTACAACGCTTTGTTTATTTCAATTCCAAGGAAGTTCAGACTATTTTTTGTTTTTGTAATTTTATCAAGATCAGCCTTTAATGATACTATTTCAGCATTAAGGGAGTCGATGCCGGCTTTCCCGGTGCTTAAATAATTTTTTAATGCAACTATCTCATTTTTTGCCGATTTCAGGGTGTCAAGGGCATTGCCTTTCATCTTCTGGAACATATCTTCCCTGATAGCCCTGTAATCTTCATAAATCCGCGTCTTTTCCTGTAAATAATCCATCTGCTCCCTGATTGATCCCCTGAAAAGTATTTCCGGCATGTCTGACTGGCTTTTCCCGGATTGTGGAAAGATGATCAGTAAAATCAGCAGGATGTTACATCTGATAAAAGCATTATACATGTTTCGCATTTCCTCTCTGCTTAAAGAAATTAACAACTCCCTTGTCAGTGAAAAACGCTAATATAGAAAAAATATTATAATAATTCATGTAATGAATTAGGATGGAATTTGTTAAATTTACTGTATTATTGACCTAACTAATTTGCTAAACTAACTGAATTTGCCTATGGAAGTATTCTGCTTTTTTACAAGGGGAACATGACTCCATTTTCCCATTTTTCAAACAAGATTAATTGTCTTTATCCTAACAAACCTTATTTTAATGATGAAAGAAAATCCCTATCACGGGGTGCCTTTTTTAAGGCATCTCAGAAAGTTTTTGCTGGATCTGAAGATACTGATCCTTGCCATGTTGCTTGGAACTTCAGGTGCTCTGAACGGAGCTTATCTCCAGCAGATGACTGTTTCCGGAACAGTAACAGATAAATCGACAGGCGATGCCATGCCTGGCGTTAATGTAATTGTCAAGGGTACTGTTCTTGGAGCCCTGACCGGTCCTGACGGTAAATATTCTCTTGCTGTATCTGATGCAAATGCAGTTCTTATTTTTTCGTTCATTGGCTATAATACTGTCGAACAACCCGTTTCAGGCCGTACGGTTTTAAACGTTGCCCTTGAATCTGCAACAACTGCACTTGATGAGGTAATAGTGACAGGATACGGCACACAAAAGAAAAGTGACCTTACCGGTTCGGTAGTTCGTGTGGCAATGGAAGAAAAAGCCTCTCTGGCTAATATGAACATTTCACAGGCCTTGTCAGGCGCAACTGCAGGTGTTAACGTCCAGGGAGCAGGTCTTGCCGGAAGCGAGCCCAGTCTTTCCATAAGAGGTCAGACCTCCCTTTCGGCTAGTGACCAGCCACTTATTGTACTTGATGGAATTATTTATAATGGTGCTATCTCTGATATTAACATCAGTGATGTTGAATCCGTCGACATCCTTAAAGATGCAAGTGCTGCAGCGGTATATGGTTCGAGATCGGCCAACGGTGTTATGCTGATAACGACAAAAAAAGGAAAATCTGCAAAACCTGTTGTTTCCTTTAATATGTATTATGGTTACCAGGACATGACGAACAATCCGATGAAGGTTATGAATTCTGAACAATACGCTGTACGACTTGTTGATTATTATTATCAGCAGGACCTTTATGCATGGTATAAGACCAAACCCACAAGCGCTACAGGAAAGCCTGTCAGGCCAGATGTGACAAACAGAGATTTAGTTGCTGCAAGGCTCAGAACACAGGAAGAAAGAGATAATTACCTGGCAGGAAACAAGATAGACTGGGTCGATGCGGTCCTTCGGGTAGCACCTGTTCAGAATTACAACATAAATCTCTCCGGTAAAAACGAAAACAGCAGCTATTTCGTTTCAGGGTCCTACACCAATGAAAAAGGTATACTTCTGAATGATGAATTCTCAAGATTCACCCTTCACAGCAATATTGAAAGCAAAGTGACCGACTGGTTTACACTCGGGCTTATAACATCATATTCCTACAGAGATTACTCAGGACTTGAAGCAAATCTTGGAAATGCAAGATCATGCAGTCCGTTGTCAAATAATCCCATTGGTCAGCCAACATGGCCCATGTACCTTACAGGTGAGGCTTACATGCCATTCCCTCTTAACAATATTCATGTCGATAACAGTGATAAGAGAAACAGTCTTTTCCTTGTCGGCAGCGGGAAAATATCAGTACCATGGATAAATGGATTGACTTACGAATTTAATTATTCGAATACCTATAACGTAAGGAATAATAACACCTTTTATCCCGCAACGGTTCCGCAAGGTTCAGGTAATAAGGGGCAGGCTGTCAAGAATCCGTATGAGGAGACCAACTGGATCATAAATAACATTATCACTTACCTGAGAACATTTGGTGATCATCAGGTGAATGCCACTCTTTTGTACAGCCGCGAAAACCGTCATGCCCAGTCATCAACTCTTAATTCCCAGGGGTTTGATAACCCTGTACTGGGATATAATAACATGGGACTGGGAACCACCTATTCATTATCTTCATCAGCATGGGAGGAGAACAGCCTTTCATATATGGCCCGACTTAATTATACCTTTAAAAACCGTTATCTCCTGACAGCTACTTACAGAAGGGATGGTTTCTCAGGATTCGGACCAAATTCCAAATTTGCCAACTTCCCATCTGTTTCGCTTGGATGGGTTGTATCCGATGAATCGTTTATGCAGGATCTCAAGTGGCTTTATCTTAAGCTCAGAGCTTCATACGGTGAGAATGGTAACCAGGGAATAGGCCGTTATTCAAGCTTTTCAAGAATGACAGCAGATGCTTACGTTTTCGGAGCTACTACAGCAATCGCAGTTTATCCGAGTACACTTGGAAATCCCAGCCTGGCATGGGAAAAGACTGCTTCGACAAATATCGGTATTGATTTTGGTCTGTTTAACAGAAGAATATCGGGATCAATCGATATCTATAAAGCAAAAACAACTGATGTTCTTGTGAGCAGGGCACTTCCCCCGACAACCGGGTATGCAAGTGTCTGGACAAATATCGGAGCAATTGACAATAAGGGGATTGAGCTTGAAATTAATTCAATAAATCTTACCGGCCAGCTTGGATGGGAAACCAATTTTGTTTTTTCACTTAACCGCGATAAGATAAGCAAGCTTTATGGTGACGAGAATGACAAGGATATTGGAAATTCATGGTTCGTAGGTGAACCTATAAGTGCCATCTATGACTATGAAATGATGGGCGGCCTCTGGACTGAAGCTGAACTATATGCCGGTCAGACATACAACAACTGGTATCCGGGGCAGTACAAATATGTCGACCAGAACGGCGATGGTGTTATTGAGCCGAATAACGACAGAAAAGTCATAGGATACAGAACACCAAGCTATAGGTTTAGTATTAATAACACCCTGACTTATAAAAATTTCACCCTGACATTTTTTATTAACTCAATTCAAGGTGGAAAGAAATACTATCTGCTTGATAATGCCAGCGTTGTAAACGTTGCATGGAGGTCAGATGATGTTCTGAGGATAAATGCCTCCGCTGTCAGGCCATACTGGACACCGGATAATGGAGTTAATAATGCAACCGGGGTTTATAATTCACCGGCTGTATCAAGCGGCATTTATGAAAGCAGGAGTTTTGTAAGACTTCAGGATGTGTCCCTTTCTTACAGGTTTAGCCCGGAATTGCTGAGCAGACTGAAACTTGAAGCACTTCAGGTTTATGTATCCAGCAAAAATCCCTATGTCTGGACAGACTGGTCAGGCTGGGATCCTGAAACAGGAACCAGCAACTCTCCGCTGATGAGAAATATAACTGCAGGTTTCAGGGTCACATTTTAACTACTTATAAATGATTATGAAACAGGAAAATAATATTGTTATGAAAAAATATCTTAATCTGTTTACTAAGAAGTTTTTACTGTATGCAGGCATTCTTTTACTGCTTTTGCCAGCCTGCAGTGAAGATGTACTCGATGAAACTCCTCTTGACTTTCTTGCTCCCGAGAATGCTTACAAGACTCTTCCGGGTATTAAGCAGGGAATAACAGGTCTGCATTTTTCAGTCAGGCAGAGATGGTTCTACGGCACTGATCAGGATGCCGGGGCTATAATGAAAGGCCTGGGCACTGATATTGCCTTCCACGGTGAAGACCCTAACAGTACAAGATTCCTTTGCAACTATGTTAATTATGTTACATCGGAGAATAGATATCTGAGGAATTTCTGGACCTGGAATTATGAGCTTATCCAGCGGGCTAATGTGCTTATTGAAGGGATAAATGCATCTGATCCGGTTATCTGGACAAATGAGGCCCAGAAGAATGCATATCTGGCTGAAGCAATGTTTTTCAGGGCTTTTGCATACCGGATCCTTGTATCAACTTATGGGGATGTTCCCCTTGTTACAGACGTGATCAAAGGTGTAAAAACTGACTTTGTCAGAACACCCAAAGCTCAGGTTTATGCTCAGATGGAAGCTGACCTCAAATATGGAACTACCAATCTGCCCGAACCAGGCAAGGAAGAAGCTCCGGGTAGAATAACCCAGGGCGCAGCCTGGCATATGCTAAGTGAATGTTATCTGGCCCAGGGTAAATTTCAGGATGCAGCTGATGCTGCAACACAGGTTATCGAAGGCTATAACTATGCTCTAATGACTCAAAGGTTCGGCGACAGACAGAATGCAGTTTTTAAAACAGGTGATGTCTATTATGATCTTTTTGCCTATGGAAATCAGAATCTTGGCATTAACACCGAGTCGATTTGGGTGATACAGATTGAGCCTCCTCCAACAACAGGCGGCGGGTCTGTTGAAGGTAACAGAACCTTCGGACCCGCTTACTTCAGGCTGGGCAACACACCGGATGGAAAAAAAGCCTTCAGAGGCCAGTTCGTAAATGGTGCTTATACCGGATATTCGGATACTCTTGGAAGGCCTGTTGCCTGGGTGCATCCAACAAATTATACCGCCTACGATATCTGGAAAAGCGACTGGAACAATGATATAAGAAATGCAAAACATAATATCAAGAGGGATTTCTATTATGATGCTCCAGGTTCTGCCTTTGATAAAAAGAGGATAAACCTTCTTGTAGATTATGCTGCGCAATATGCTGCAGGAACAAGGGATGCGATGAGGGATTCATGCCAGTATATCTATCCATACTGGATGAAATTTGCTGATCCATGCCACTATTTTACTGATCCTGCACGTTCAGGCGGGGGTAATGACCATAAGGACAGATATGCTATCCGACTGGCTGAGACAATCCTGCTCAGGGCAGAAGCATATGTGGGCCTTAACCAGCCTGACCTCGCAGCAGCTGATATAAACCTGATCAGAGCAAGGGCAAATGCAACTCCTGTCCTGCCTGAAAATGTTAACCTGGATTACATCCTTGATGAGAGGGCCAGGGAGCTTTACGGTGAGGAATGGAGGCATATTACACTCCGACGTATGGGTAAACTTGTGGAAAGGGTCAGGAAATATAATAACAATCCCAAGAATCCGGGGCTTAATATTCAGGATTACCATGTCCTGTGGCCTATTCCTCAATCTCAGATCGACCTGAACATCGATGCTGAGTTTCCGCAGAATCCGGGATATCCGACTCGGTAAGTACAAGTTGGCACTTGTTAAATATGAATAAAAAATCAGCGGGAATATTCCCGCTGATTTTTTTATGTAACCCTGGCAAAGGGATTAAAACTGATTCAGCGTTTTCCACATTGCCATTATGTTCTCCGGAGGTACTTCGGCCTGTATGTTATGTACGGCAGCAAAAACAAAACCTCCTCCGGGGGCAAGAGCATCAATATTTCTTTTAACATCATCGGCAACCTCCTGTACCGTTCCGTAAGCAAGGATCTTTTGGGTGTCAACGCCACCGCCCCAGAATACGATGTCTTTACCAAAATCCCTTTTAAGCTGGTATGGTTCCATGCCTGACGCGTTTATATGAACAGGATTAAGAATGTCTATCCCCATTTCAATGAAATCTGGAATAAGTGGTCTTACATTTCCGCATGAATGAAACATAATCCTTGAATCCGGAGCAGACAGTTTTAATTCCTTAATTATCCTTGCAATATGGGGTTTATAGTACTGCCTGAAATGATCAGGGTCGATGAGTTGTGATTCCTGCGTCCCATAGTCATCTGCTTCTGCGATTACATCGACGACATCAGCAAGTTCTGACAGCGCCATTTTCCAGAAAGCGATTTTGATATCTGCAAGTTTTCCAATCAACAGGTCAGAAAATTCATAGTTTAAAAAGGGATCAACAAGTGCATTACTGACACCTCGGAATCTCTGGTGCATCTCAAAAATTCCAGCACATATTCCTTTCAGGATCACAATTTTCCCCTTTTCCCTGAACCTGAGTGCTTTTTCCCTCAGGCCATGTATCCGCTCCCTGTTAACAGGATCGGGCCAGTTGTATACATTAATAATTTCAGGCTCAGGCTGAATATTCTCCATGGGATGCCTGACTATCGAAAACCAGTATCCTTTTTCTTTAGGGAAATGATGTGTAAATCCCCATTCATCAAAATATTCCCAATTATTTCCGGCATCTTCGATGTGCCTGTAAATATCCCAGTTATGACTTGTAAGCGGAAATAACCCACGCGTATCCACATCCAGAATTTTTAAAACTTCATCCGAAGGGATCACAATTTGTTGGATAACATCGGCCCATTCAGGATCCTTATCAGTTTTACCAATAAATTCCGTAAGCTTTCTGTAAGCGGTCATGGTAATTCCCGTCCATGTTGTACCGGCCAGATCAAATGGGATTTTATCGGGTTCCCTGTGATCGAGTGAGGTAAGGATTAGTTCCCTGCTGTTCATTGAAGACCTGCGAGGACACCTCTGAAATATCCTATCGATTCAGCAATTCCGGCGAGCGGATCATCCATATCCTTTCCATATTCAAGGCTGCATGTCCCGCTATAGTTGTTTTCACGCAGAGCTTTAAAGAATTTCGGAAAATCGATTATACCGCGGCCTGCTTCAACACACCATCCTGCTTTTTCAGGTTTATCGCAATCCCAGATATGAAAATCGAAAATCCTGTCTTTGTATTTCAGATAAGCTGCAATCGGATCAAGTCCAAGCCTTGTCTCATGTGCGATATCAAAACAGAATCCGATTCTCGGATCAAGGTTTTTTATTTCCTTCCAGACGTCTGCAGCACTTGGATATAAAGGCAGATCGGGGCCATGATTATGAATAGCCAACCTGAAATTATACTCCTTTACCTTTTTTTCCACATATGGCAGGAACTGGACATCGGGGACACCTACAACAAGGGTTACACCTACAAGCTTTGCATATGCAAATGCCTGGTCGACAGCTGTTTCGGATTTCATATATATCGGTCCCACACAATAAGGTTCCACTCCGAATGATTTCATCTTGGAAAGCGTCTGGTCGATAACTTCCTTAGTGCTGTTGAGAGGCAGATGGAAGTCTTTTACTCCAAGAAGGTTAACGTTAACCCTTTTCATCATCTTAAGCGAATCATCGAGGTTTATTCTGGCAAAGGTATAACCTGCAATTGCCAGTCTGAATTTTTCTGTTCCGGGCCCTGAAAGACTGCGTAAAGGATCCGATTCAAAGGTGGGGATTCCAGAGGCCAGCAATCCTGCACCTGCTGTTCTGATAAAGTTGCGTCTTGAAAATTTCATAGTTATCAGGTATTTTGTAAATATTCACTTAGCAGAAGCTTTATTTTTCATTTTCAGCTTTATTGGTTTTCCACTAGAATTTGAAATATTTTTCCCTGATGGGGATGTCAAGCATTGCTGAAGCCGCATTGTCACCTATGATCTCTTCGGTTTCCGGGTTCCATTTAAGTAAGGAGCCTGTTTTAATTGCAATTAAACCAAGCTGGCACATTGAAATAGTCCTGTGAGCGGTTTCCAAAGGTTCAAAGGATTGTCTCCCTTCCCTGATTGCCTGAAGGAAATCTTCCTTATCAGATAAAAGGTTATTAAAGGAAATTTCTCCAGGGCCCGGTTGGTAATCAGTAATTTCTTTGGAACTGGCAGAGAGTTTGTCAGGATATTCAACTTCTATCCATCCATCGGTGCCTTCAAATCTGACATACGGCCTTTCTATTTTAAAGAATACTTCAATTCCGCTGGCATACCGGTATTTAATATCAAACCTGTTAAGGGTATTCCACAAACCCTTGTCGAATTCGCCTGTTCCTTCTATTGAAACCGGGCCGGTATATTCAGTGTTGTTACCCCATTGGACTATTCCCATCAGATGGGCGCCCCAGTTACTTATCATACCGTTGCAGTACGAGTCGACCCTCATCCATCCGGGCCTTCCATAGGCTTTGATGGCATGAACTCTTTTTTCCGTATAAGGGGCTTCCCATGCCGGTCCAAGCCACATGTCGTAGTCAAGCTCAGCCGGAACCGGCATAGTGGGTTCAGGCTTTAATGGATCGCCCGACAGTTCTGCAGGCACTGCAACATATATGCGCTGAAGTTTTCCAAGCCTTCCGTTCCTGACTATTTCAACTGCTTTTGAAAATTTGGGCAAGGGCCTGAACTCCGAATCGTTACGGGTAATTACATTATATTTTTTGATTGCTTTTACTAGCTGGCGGCCATGTTCGATGCACGTTGATATCGGCTTTTCAAGTGAGATATGTTTCCCTGCCCTGGCAGCTTCAATAGCCAAAGGTACATGCCAGTGATCAGGAGTTGCAATCATGACTGCATCAACATCCTTCCTTATCATAATTTGACGGAAGTCTGAATATGCATCGCAGCCTTTATACGTAAATCCTTTTTGCCGGGAATAGAAATCGTTAACCTGTTTTTTCCCATTCTCAAGCCTCCAGGAATCGACATCGCAAACTGCAATGATCTGAGCTCTGTCCGATTCAAGGAACTGCGGTATATTTGGATTGACGGTTTGCCTTCCGATCCCTATTACGGCTACATTTATCCTGTTTGAAGGAGCGGTTGATTTCAGGAGATATCCCGGTATGATCTCCGGAAAGACAATAGATCCGGCAGCAATAACTCCTGTATTTCGGAGGAAGTCTCTTCTTTTTACTTTCATGTTATTTTATGATCAGGTCAGTGTCATCGTTCATTAAAGATAAGCTATTTATGTCGTATCGTATTGAAGTATGAACAGAAAACTAATGAAAATATCCCTGGTTTTGAGTGTCAGGATCCATCTGTAAACATGTTTCCTCATATCTGACAAGTTTGAATTTACGGTAAATGTTACTAACTTTAAAAATCCATTTTTTTCATTTTAAGTAATTTATACGCATATCACTATGAAAGACAAGACAATTTCCAGGCGAAGGTTTCTGGGTACTGCAGCCGCTGCTACTGTTTTGGGCACTGTACCGTTTAATTTTTCAATAATTCACGATGTGAAAAGTAAAAAACCCAATTCCAAAGCAGGAGGTGTTCAACTGGGTGTTACTACATACAGCTATGGAAGCATGCCTCATAAAGTATATGACGTAATTCCATACCTCCTTTATGCAGGGGTTAATTCGATTGAACTCAGGAATGTTGCCGAGGAAGACCTTGGTATTCCACAGGTGAAAAGACCTGCTCCGGGAACACAGTTAACTGATAAGGAAAGGGAGGAACTGGCTAAAGCTGCAGAAAACTTAAAGGAGGAACAGAGGAAATGGAGGTTGTCGCTTCCTATGGACAGGTATGCTGAAATGCGAAAGAAATTCAATAAAGCGGGAATAGAAGTGTACGTTGCAAAATTTGCCCCGTCAGCATGGTCTGATGAAGAAATAGACTATGCATACACTGCAGCAAAAGTTCTGGGATCAATAGGTATAACAGATGAGCTTACAGATGCCAATTGCCAGAGGTTGGGTAAATTTGCAGAAAAACACAAAAGCCTGGCAATGTTTCATACTCATGGACAGGTTGCCGACCCTGGTTTTTCCTTCGACAGGGCTCTCTCATATTCTCCTGCAAACATGCTTAATCTCGATGCAGGACATTATTACGGTGCAACCGGATTACATCCCAATGATGTGATAATTAAATATCACAACAGAATGAGGACCATTCATATCAAGGATAAGACAGGCCCCAAGAATCCGACTCCTAATATAAATAAACCTTTCGGTGAAGGTGAAACTCCGATTGCAGACATTCTTCTTCTGCTTAAGAAAGAAAAGTGGCCGATACGCGTTGATGTTGAACTCGAGTACAGAATTCCTGAAGGGTCCGATGCTGCAAAAGAAGTAAAGAAATGCATTGATTATATGAGGAATATCCTCGAATAATCTTAAAACCATGAGAACGGCGCTTTTGATTTTACTGGGATTGCTGGTATGCTGTTTCTTTCCCCTGTCGGCACAAAAAGCAAAAAAAATAACAATTACGGGTAAGGTAATTGATGGAAGCGGAAATCCGGTTTCAGGTGTAAATATCTTTATTGATAAGGTTAAAACAGATGTTATAACAGGGCAGGATGGTTCATATTCCGTAAAAATAAGACCGGGAGCAAAAGAGATTCTGGCTTTCTCAGTTATTAAAGGAGCGGGAGAAGTACAGATAGAAGGAAGGACAATAATAGATATTGTCCTCGACGGGAAATCTACTGATCTGAAAAATGACAAAAACCCGGCAGGTAGAAGCAATACTCTAAACATAAAAGATTCTTCCACCCCTGTTTACCAGGATATCTATGATATGATACGGGGAAGAGTTCCCGGAGTAGAGGTATCAGGTAAATCGATCAGGATAAGAGGGGTAAATTCCCTGAATGTCAGTACAGAACCCCTTTTTGTGGTCGATGGTGTAATAACGAGGGACATTGATGGTATTGCACCGGAAACTGTCAGTTCGATTGAAGTTTTGAAAGGACCTGATGCTTCAGTTTACGGAACAAGGGGATCCAATGGCGTCATAGTAATAAAGAGGCGAACAGGAAAAGAATGAAACAAAATCATTTCTTTTTCTTCATTCCCCTGAAATATTTACGATAGACTGAATTCTTTGCCGAATAAAAGCCTGAGCAGGATTGTCATTTATTAATAGGGCTTTTCACTTTTATTTAAGCCAGTAAAAATCGAATAAGACCTGAACACTGATGAAAAAAAGAATCACTCTGATTTTTCTTTGTCTATCGGCAATTTTGGCTGTAAATGCGCAGAAGGGTTTACAAACTCTTCCTCAGCTTGGAAAGGATCCTCTCAGCAAGGTTATTTCTGCGATGACACTTGAAGAGAAAGCTTCAATTGTTGTTGGAATGGGGATGCGGATGCCTGGAGCTCCGCCTTCGGCAGAACCTTCCGGACAGCCTCAGCAGGCGGGTCCTGTCATCGGACAAACACTGGATCTGGTTCCGGGAGCTGCCGGAACCACTCACCCGATACCACGACTCGGAATACCGTCTATTGTCGTGGCAGATGGTCCCGCCGGATTAAGGATAAGTCCGACAAGGCAGGGAGAAAATTCCACTTATTATTGTACAGCATTTCCTGTTGCAACACTTCTTGCCTCGACATGGGATTTAGACCTTGTTAACAGCGTCGGGCAGGCAATGGGAAATGAAGCCCTTGAATACGGAGTTGATGTAATCCTTGGTCCGGGTATGAACATTCACAGGAATCCTCTCTGCGGAAGGAATTTTGAATATTTTTCGGAGGATCCGTTTGTGACAGGGAAAATGGCTTCTGCAATGGTTAACGGTATAGAATCGAACGGAGTGGGAACCTCCGTGAAGCATTTTGCGGCAAACAATGCTGAAACAAACCGTAATTCACTTAATACAGTGGTAAGCCAGAGGGCTCTCCGGGAAATTTATCTCAAGGGATTTGAAATAGTGGTTAAGGAAGCTCAGCCATGGACAGTAATGTCATCGTATAATCTTATTAACGGTATTTATACTGCCGAAAATAACGATCTTCTGACTAAAGTGCTTCGGGATGACTGGGGTTTCAAAGGTCTGGTAATGACCGACTGGTTCGGTGGCAGGGATCCTGTTGCAATGATGCTGGCAGGAAATGATCTGTTGATGCCGGGAAATCCCAATCAGTTAAAAGCGATACTTGATGCGGTGAAAGCCGGCAAGCTGGATATTAAGTTGCTGGACAGGAACATTGAAAGAATACTTGCCATTGTTCTTCAGTCACCAAGATTCAAGGGGTATAAATTTTCAAACAAGCCTGATCTAAAGGCTCATGCAGAAGTGACAAAGCGGGCAGCATCTGATGGAATGGTACTTCTCAGGAATGAAAATTCAGCATTACCGCTTACGGGAGATATTAAAAAAATTGCTGCATTTGGAAATGCTTCCTATGAGATTATTACCGGAGGAACCGGCAGCGGGGATGTCAATGAAGCATATAGTGTGGCACTTGTAGAGGGTCTTCAAAATGTCGGACTGGCGGTGGATGACAACCTTAAGGTGCTTTATGAGATATACCTGAAAACTGCCAAAGCAGGTAAACCAAGGAGCAGGGGATTCATGATGGGATCGGTTCCGGTTGCTGAATTACCGGTTAATCAGGATATTATTAATAGTGTTGTTAATCTTACAGATGCAGCTATAATTACAATTGGAAGGAATTCAGGTGAGGGTTCTGACAGGAAAAATGAGAAAGGCGATTTTCAGCTCACTGATGCTGAAACAGATCTGATAAAATCAGTATCAGCTGCCTATCATTCCAAAGGAAAAAAAGCCATAGTTATTTTAAATATAGGTGGCGTTATTGAAACCGCTTCATGGAAGGAGTTCCCTGACGCAATCCTTCTGGCCTGGCAGGCCGGCCAGGAAACAGGTAATTCCATTGCCGACATTCTCGTTGGAAAGGTAAATCCATCGGGCCATCTTGCCACAACATTCCCTCTTGATTATAATGATGTTCCTTCTGCAGCTGAATTCCCGGGGAAAGTTCAGGGTCAGACCCGGACTCAGCCAGTGCGTGAAGAAGGTATAATGGGAGGATTTATGAAGCCTCAGCCCTCGGAAGTTACATACACCGATGGTATTTTTACAGGCTACAGGTATTATTCCACATTTAATATTCCGGTTTCATTTGAATTTGGCTTTGGCATGTCATTTACTAACTTTGAATTTTCCAACCTTAAATTGAGCTCAACAAAATTCAATAATAGGCTTACAGCCACTTTGGAGGTCAGGAACACCGGAACTACTGAGGGAAAAGATGTTGTTCAGCTCTATGTATCAGCGCCTGGTAAGAATCTGGATAAACCAGCTTTTGAACTGAAAGGATTCAAAAAGACAAAGCTTCTTAAACCAGGTGAATCTCAGCTTATAACTTTCGAAATTACGAGAAACGACCTTGCCTCTTTTAATTCGGAACTTTCATCATGGGTAATAGAAAAAGGTCAGTACACTCTGATGATTGGATCGTCATCCTTAGATATTATGCTTACATCCAAATTTATTGTGGGAAATGAAATCACATTTAAAAAGGAAAGCATTGCACTTGTTCCACAGGTAAGTATCAATGAACTTAAACCAGGTAAATAACATAAAATGAGAGCTATTAGAAATTATTTGACAAGTTTGGCATTCCTTGCCATCCTGATATGTTTTATAGCAGGATGTACACGCAAATGGAGTGAGGAGAAAGGAAACTGATATAACCTCATCCGTAATAAAGATGGCATGACACTTGGATATTCCCCTGCTTCAGGTGTGAAAATATTAACAATAAACAGGCTGGCATTCAAAGATCTAAACAAAAATGGAATGCTTGATCCTTATGAAGACTGGAGGCTTCCTTTTGATGAAAGGTCACGTGACCTGGCATCAAAGCTGTCTGTCGAACAGATTGCAGGTTTGATGTTATACAGCAGCCATCAGTCAATACCTTCAGCAGGAGGAGGCCGTATGGGAGGAGGTACATATGGAGGAAAACCTTTTGCTGAAAGTGGTGCAGATCCCGGAGACCTCACTGACCAGCAAAAGACATTCCTGTCAGAAGACAATGTGAGGCATGTTCTTATAACAACTGTTCAAAGCCCTGAAGTGGCTGCAAACTGGAATAACAATGCCCAGTCCTTTGTGGAAGGAATAGGTTTCGGAATTCCTGTCAATACAAGTTCCGATCCGAGACACGGGAGCGATTCATATGCTGAATACAATGCCGGGGCAGGAGGAAGAATTTCCATGTGGCCGGGAACTCTCGGAATTGCAGCAACTTTCGATCCTTCGCTTATGAAAAAATTCGGTGAGGTGGCCTCAGCAGAATACAGGGCACTTGGTATCACAACAGCATTATCACCACAAATCGACCTGGCGACAGAACCCAGATGGAGCCGTTTTGACGGGACAATGGGGGAGGATCCCGACCTTTCTGCCGATATGGCACGGGCTTATGTTGACGACTTTCAAACATCATCAGGCAGTGATGAGATTTCAGGCGGATGGGGATATCACAGTGTAAATGCAATGGTTAAACACTGGCCGGGAGGAGGTCCGGAGGAAGGCGGGAGGGATGGCCATTATGGTTATGGTGCATACGCCGTTTATCCCGGAAACAACCTTAAGGATCACCTGATCCCCTTTACAGAAGGTGCATTTAAACTGGAAGGTCCTACAGGTATGGCTACAGCTGTTATGCCTTATTATACCATATCCTATAATCAGGATACAATATACAATGAAAATGTTGGCAATAGTTACAGCAGGTATATCATTAAAGATCTTCTCAGGGGAGTTTATAAATATGATGGCGTTGTATGCACCGACTGGGGTGTGACCGGCGATGTTACCGGAGTTGATAAGTTTGAAGGAAAATCATGGGGCGCCGAAAATCTTACAGTAGCACAACGGCATTATAAAATTATAATGGCCGGTGTTGACCAGTTCGGCGGAAACAATGACAAAGGACCTGTCCTTGAGGCTTATAATATAGGTGTAAAGGAAAACGGAGAGGAATTCATGAGAAAGAGATTTGAAGAATCAGCCGTACGGCTTCTAAGGAACATCTTCAGGGTTGGTCTGTTTGAAAACCCCTATCTTGACACTGAAAAAACAAAAAGTGTCGTTGGCAATCCCGAATTCATGAAGGAAGGTTATGATGCCCAGTTAAGATCGGTTGTGATGCTTAAAAACAGTGCAAATACTCTTCCTATGAAGAAACAGCTTAAGGTATATATCCCCAGAAAATTCACTCCCGCTGGCCGTAACTGGTTTGGACAGGAAATACCTGAACAATGGACCGATCCTGTAAATCTGAATGTTGTTTCGAAATACTTTAATGTTGTAAAAGAACCAGCCGATGCTGATTTTGCACTTGTTTCAATAGCCAGTCCTTCAGGAGGTTCCGGTTACAGCGCTGATGACATTAAATCGAAAGGAAACGGATATGTCCCGATACCGCTGCAATATGGAAAATACATGGCTGAATTTGCAAGAGATCAAAGTATTGCCGGAGGCAGTCCATTTGAAAATTTCACAAACCGTTCCTTTAAAGGGAAGACAGCTACTGCACAAAATACATATGATATGAAGATGGTAGTTGAAGCAAAAGCCAGGATGGGAAAGAAACCTGTTGTTGTGCTTGTAGATATGTCTAATCCCTTGGTTTTCTCAGAGATTGAAAAGTATGCATCGGCAATTTTGGTTCATTTCGGGGTACAGGACCAGGCATTGCTTGATCTCGCGACCGGAGCCAGTGAACCGGAAGGACTGTTGCCATTTCAGATGCCGGCTGACATGCTTACTGTTGAAAAGCAGTTTGAGGATGTCCCCCATGATATGACATGTTATACCGACAGTGAAGGTAACCTTTATGATTTTGGCTTTGGTCTTAACTGGAAGGGCATTATTAAAGACACACGAACGCAAAAGTATAAAAACTAAACCGAAGTGTCTGAAAACTAAGGTATAGGGAAAATCATCCGTTCACGGATGATTTTCTTTTATTGGTCAAATTAAATATTTGTCTATTACATTATTATGTAATTTAGCCAATGATGTTTGAGTTCAATACCGACAGAAACTGACTTTATTGCCTGATGAGGAAAATCTTATTCTGATAAATGAAATATTCCTGTCAGGTAAACAGTATTTATGTATGATTTTTGTTATAGGAGTTTTTATTTAGTAGTAGAAACTATTTTTTATAAAATAGAAAACTGAACCTGAAAAACATAAAAGAATATCTGATGAAATTAATAAGATCTGCTTTATTCCTTTTAGGCCTGATACTGTCAGCGGACATGATACAAGCACAGGGCACATGCATTACACTGACCTCAGGTTCAGACAACCAGAGTGGCTGTGTGAACTCTCCGATCACCAATATAGTTTATACACTGGCTTCAGGTGTAACGGCTGTTGTAAACGGTTTGCCTACCGGTGTTACAGGATCGCAGGTTGGAACCCTTTTTACTATCAGTGGCACACCCGTAGTTATTGGCAAATTTGATTATGAAGTGGTAATCACAGGTACCTGTACCGGTACTCCCAATGCCAAGGGCACAATTCAGTCATCCGACATTCCATCTGCTCCATTAGCGGTAACACCCCAGTCTTTCTGTCAGATCAATGCACCTACGGTTGCAAATCTTACGGCAACAGGTTCCAATATCAGATGGTATAACGTAGTTTCAGGCGGTACGGCATTACTTACGACTACACCTCTTGTTTCCGGTACCTATTATGCATCCCAGACCATTGATGGATGTGAATCCATCTCCAGAGTGTCAGTTCTTGTTGCCGTGAACGACTCACCGGCCCCGGCTTCCTATTCTCCCCAGTCATTCTGCCAGATCAATAATCCGACACTTGCCAATATTTTTATTACAGGAACAAATATAAGGTGGTATTCAACACCGACCGGCGGCACAGCACTGCCTTCATCTACACCCCTGGTATCAACGACCTACTATGCAAGCCAGACTTCGGTAAGCAGTTGTGAATCAAGTATACGTACCGCAGTCGTTGTAGTAGTCAACGATCCCCCGGCTCCAGGCGGTTCCACAACCCAGAATTTCTGTGTTGCTGATAATCCAACGATTGCCAGTCTTACTGCAACCGGCCAGTCGATAAAATGGTATCTGTTTGCAACAGGAGGAACGGCACTTTCTTCAACAACTCCACTTTCTACAGGGATATATTATGCCAGTCAGACAGTAGGTGGATGTGAATCATCTCTACGGCTGGCTGTTTCGGTGACAGTTGCCAATCCTGATGCCCCTACAGGTACCTCTCCACAAACTTTCTGTCTGATTAATAATCCAACAGTTGCCAATCTTACTGCGGTCGGAACAAACATTAAATGGTATCTTACTGCCAGTGGAGGGACACCACTTGCATCAACAACTTCACTGACAACAAGAACATATTATGCAAGCCAGACATATGGAAGCTGTGAATCCACATCGCGACTTGCAGTTTCTGTAGTAATAAGCAACCCTGCAGCCCCTTCCGGAACATCGCCTCAGAATTTTTGTGCAATTGACAACCCAACTGTTGCCAATCTTGTTGCTACCGGGAGCGGGATACTCTGGTACACAGTTTCCACAGGCGGAACACCACTTGCCACCACAACAGCGCTGAGCAGCAGAACTTATTATGCGAGTCAGACTGTAGGAGGATGCGAATCGACTTCAAGACTCGCTGTCGTGGTTTCAATAAGTAATCCCGCAGCTCCCACTGCTTCTTCTCCTCAGATTTTTTGTGCAAGCAATAATCCCACTGTTGCCAGCCTGACAGCTTCCGGTACCGGAATAAAATGGTACACTTCATCGACAGGAGGAACAGCACTTGCGACTTCAACGGCACTTTCTACCGGTGTTTATTATGCCAGCCAGAATGTCGGAGGATGCGAATCAATGACACGTGTGGCAGTGGTCGTAACTGTAAACAACCCAACACCTCCAACCGGGGCATCACCACAGAACTTTTGCGCGGTTAATAATCCGACAGTTGCTAATCTTTCAGCCACAGGAACAGGCATCAGGTGGTACACTACTGCAACTGGCGGAACCGCACTGGCATCCACAACAGCTCTTGTTACAGGTAACTATTATGCAAGTCAGACGGTAAGTGGCTGCGAATCAACTTCACGCCTTGCAGTAAGTGTGATCGTCAATAATCCGGGTGCACCGACCGGAAGTGCAACACAGGCTTTCTGCTCAATAACAAATCCGACAGTTGCGAATCTTGCAGCTACAGGAACAGGAATTCTCTGGTATCTTACATCAACGGGAGGAACACCTCTTTTGGCCACAACCTCTCTTGCAACCGGAAATTACTATGCCAGCCAGACTGTTGGTGGCTGCGAATCAACTGCACGGCTTGCAGTTGCAGTTACTGTAAACCAGACTCCCACTGCTAATGCAGGAACAGGAGGAAGCGTTTGCGGACTTACGTTTACACTGGGAGCAACTCCGGTACTTACAGGTACGGGAACCTGGTCGCAGACTTCCGGCCCTGGAACATCAACATTTTTACCAAATGCAAACACTCCAAATGCAACCGTCACCGTAACATTATATGGTACATATGTCTTTACATGGACTGTAGTAAGCAACAATTGTTCAAACACTTCAACTGTTACTGTTGTTTTTTACCAGACTCCTGTAGCCAATGCCGGCAATGGGGGAACAGTGTGTGACCTTAATTTTGTTCTTAATGCTGTCCCCACTGTAGGTCTGGGAGCCTGGACACTAGTGACAGGGCCGGATACTGCAGCATTTACACCTTCGGCAAACCTGCCGGGAGCCACGGTGACTGTATCAGCATACGGTACATATACATTCAGATGGACTGAGACAAATGGTCCCTGCATAAGCAGTGCAATTGTAACAGTCAACTTCTATCAGCTACCGGTTTCCAATGCAGGACCCGCAGGTGATGCCTGCGGCCTGTCATTTCCACTTAATGCGGTCCCAAGTGCAGGTATCGGTACATGGACAATGACAGCAGGAACAGGAACAGCTACCTTTGTTCCTGATGCCAACAGCCCTACAGCTACAGTGACTGTTTCTGAATATGGTACAAAAGTATTTACATGGACCGAAGTTAACGGAATCTGTACAAGCAGTTCAATGATAACCGTAAACTTCTATCAGCAGCCAGTAGCAAATCCGGGAACCGGAGGTAATAACTGCGGTTATGTGTTTAATCTATCGGCAATTCCAAGTCTGGGTACCGGAACGTGGACACGGGAAAGCGGGCCGGGAAATGCCACCTTCAGTCCTAATGCCAACGTTCCAAATGCTGCGGTAACAGTAACCGCATATGGTACTTACGTCTTAAGATGGACGGAGATGAACGGAACATGCTCCAGCAGCGCAACGATTTCGGTTACTTTTATTCAGCAGCCCTCAGCCAATGCCGGCAAGGGAGGAAATGAATGCGATCTGAACTTTGTACTTAATGCAGTACAGGGTTCTGGTGTAGGAACATGGTCAAAGGTTAGCGGACCCGGTAATGCAACATTTACTCCCAATGCAAATACAAGTAATGCAACTGTCACTGTAACCCAGTTCGGTGCCTATGATTTTGCCTGGACCGAAGTCAATAGTCAGTGTTCCTCCAGTGACATAATCAGGGTTACATTTCACGATCTGCCTCCTGTAAGCGCAGGCGCTGATGCACTTATTTGCAAGGGAAGCAGCACTCAGCTTAATGCATCGGGAGCAGGCTCATTTTCATGGTTGCCAGCAGGCTCACTTAACAATCCGTTTATTCCAAATCCGGTGGCTTCACCTTCAGAAACCACAGCTTATACCGTAACTCTCACCGACCAGTGGGGTTGCAAAAACAGTGATCAGGTTAATGTTGAGGTCATGGAACAGCCCGTTGCCGACGCCGGACCTGATCAGGTTCTTGAATTCAGGTTCGACACCCGTCTTGATGCGAAATCTCTGGAAATAAATCAGACTGGAGAATGGACAATACTGGAGGGTAAAGGTGATATCTCTGACAAAAATGATCCGGATGCAAGGGTGACCAACCTTGGAATTGAGAACAACAGGTTTGTTTGGACTGTCAGTAACGGTGCCTGCCCTTCTTCAACAGATACGGTAAACATTATGGTACATAATCTTATCATACCAACTCTTATAACACCCAATCTTGACGGGAACAATGATTACTTTGTGATCAAGGGAATTGAAACCCTTGGGAAAAGTTCCCTCATAATATTTAACCGCTGGGGAGCTCAGGTTTATCAGAATGAGAATTATGACAACAGCTGGGACGGTACTGATGAAAAGAAAAACCAGCTACAGGAAGATACATACTTTTACATACTCAGATCTGAAGAGGGTCTGACATTCAAAGGTTATGTGATTATCAGACGATAGTTAAGGGCTTAATGGGAAAGGAAACCAAAATACTGATTGTTTTTTTCTCACTGATGTTGTTGTCAGCATTTAAGACATTTGCCCAGCCTGTATGGGTTAACGGAACTCCTTCGGTTGTACTGACAGGCCCATTGTCAATAACCCTGAACTATGGGATCAATATGACAGGAACCGTATATATAATTGTCTACAATTTCAATAACACAGAAGTCCTCAGTTCCTCTACTGTTAGAAACCGTGCTATACTTGGCCAGAGCGGAAATCTTGTTGAGGCCAGGGTGATTTCAGTCAGAAAAGCTGACATTGGAAAAACTCTTCAGGTAATCCTTGAGGTAAATAATCCTGATCAGATACATACTATTTATATTGTTGCTGCCGATAGCAAAGGTAAGCTTCAGCTTATTCCGGTACGGCTAAATGCTACAACACTGCCATGTCCTTTGGCAGATGCAGGCCAGGGAGGTAATGAATGCGACCTGAACTTTATCCTTAATGCCGTTCCAAAGCTGGGTACAGGGATATGGACCAGAGTATCAGGGCCAGGCAACGCATCGTTTGCACCAAACGCAAATGCACCAAATGCAACAGTTACTGTTACTGTTTATGGAACATATGTTTTTCGCTGGACTGAAAATCAGGGCGTTTGCAGATCAAGTGATGAAATAACCGTGATATTTACGAGGCCACCTGTCTCAAATGCAGGATCAGGAGGTAATACATGCGGTCTGGATTTTCATCTGGGTGCAGTAACAGGTTCAGTAGATATTCATGGCACATGGATCATGAAGAGTGGTTCCGGTAATGCAATTTTTTCACCCGGTCCAGACAACCCTGCAGCGGTAGTGGCTGTGTCTGAATTTGGAAGGAAAGTTTTTACATGGATTGTGAGCAACGGTTTTTGTTCTGACAGTTCTGACGTTACAGTCGATTTTATCCAACCGCCTGAAGCAAATGCAGGTAAAAGTGAAAATAACTGCGGTCGTGAATACTTTCTGAGGGCCGTTCCGAGTGTAGGAACTGGAACATGGACAAGAGTCAGCGGACCTGGAAATGCTTCATTCAGCCCTGATAATCATGATCCTATGGCTAAAGTAACAGTTACAGCATTCGGAACATATGTTTTTCGATGGACCGAAGTAAACGGGCAATGTTCATCAAGCGCCACTGTAACAATTGGATTTTTTGAACAGGTCGCCG
>Ga0172370_10000628_pt1 | contig 55115 bp, 36 predicted proteins | sample LakKiv5m_FD_114538 | JGI IMG/M metagenome (GOLD analysis project Ga0172370, IMG submission 114538) | Freshwater microbial communities from Kabuno Bay, South-Kivu, Congo - kab_022012_11.5m | ecosystem: Environmental > Aquatic > Freshwater > Lake | place: Democratic Republic of the Congo...
GGGTGACAGGATAGCTTTCCAACTTTCAGGTCACCCCCACCTCGGTGTTCAGCTACAAAGCGATAAACCCAAAAACTAATCAGAGACGGGTAAACTCTCCAATTCACGTTGAACCAATACACATAGCCAATATCGTAGCGTTGAATGGTGGGGTTTTTTCTCCGATTTGTGGTCGGACGGTTATTATGCTAGAATACCTATACTTCAATGGTTTGATAATGAATATTTGTATTATCTTACACCCCAATGGGACGAATGGATAGGTAGCATAGATGATGTTGCTGATATTGTAGCGGGACCGCCCTATCATACATGTGGTTGGATATATCAAGTAGATGATTATGGATGTGGTCATTTATGGCAATATTGTGAGAATCAATAATTTGTTATGATAACAACGGTGAACATGAAGGCGGATAGTAAACATATGGCGTTAATAGCTGTTGCTATCGCTGTTCTTAGCTGATGTTACCGCCGTTGTTCTAACAAGCCGATTTGGCATGGACATAAACCGGGCGCGGAGATTGCTCCGCGCCCGGTTTTTATTGCTGGAAATATTCACCATGCGTAATGGAACTCGATAACGACGTGAACTTGCCACTTGCCACTCGCCACGCGCCACTCGATCGGTGTATAATACCTGCCGAACGGCGCGCGCCGCCGCTCGCACGGTTATGGATACCCGCACTCTTCGCCTGCTCGAATACGATAAGGTCCGCGAACGGCTGCTGCCGCACGCGGCGACCGCGCTCGGCAAGGAGCACGTCGCCCGCATGCGGCCTTCCCGCGACGCGGTCATGGTGGCCGCGCGCCTGGGCGAGACCGACGAGGCGCGCCGCCTGATCGAGGAGCATGGCTCCGCGCCCTTCGACGGCCTGCGCGATATCCGCGAGCCGCTGCTGCGCGCCGAAAAGCAGGGCGCGCTCACCGCCGCCGAATTGCTCGACGTGGCCGACACCGCGGCGGGTTGCCGCCGGCTGCGGCGGCACCTGCTCTCCGCCGATGCGCGTTTCACCGCGCTGAAAGAACAGGGCAACCTGCTGGGAGAATTTATACCCATCGAGCGCGCGGTGGATGGAGCGATCGCGCCCAACGGCGAAGTACTCGACGCCGCCAGTCCGGACCTCGAAGCTGCCCGGCGCAAGGTACGGCGGCTGCACGAGGAGATTCAGCGCGAGCTGCAGCGCCTGGTGACCTCCGCCGACATGCGCGAGAAGCTGCAGGAGCCCATCGTTACCCAGCGCAACGGGCGGTTCTGCGTGCCGGTGCGCGCGGAGGAGCGCAACACCGTAAAGGGCATCGTGCACGACATCTCCGCCAGCGGGCAGACGGCATTCATGGAGCCGCTGTCGGTGGTGGAGCTCGGCAACGACCTGCGCGATGCCCGGCGCCGCGAAGAAGAGGAAGTATACCGCGTGCTTGCCGGCCTTTCCGGCCAGGTGGGCAAAGTCGCCGGCGCGCTGAAAAGCAGCCTGGAAGCGAGCGGGCGGCTGGATATGATCTTCGCTCGCGCCTATTTCGCCAACGCGCTGGGCGCCGGCGCCCCGGCGTTGAATGCCGACGGCGTCATCGATTTAAAAAACGCGCGGCATCCCCTGCTCGGCGAGACGGCCGTGCCCATCGACGTTTCGTTTGGCGAAGACAGCGGCACGCTGATCGTCACCGGCCCCAACACCGGGGGCAAAACCGTCACGCTCAAGACGGTGGGGCTGCTGTGCGCCATGGCGCAGAGCGGGCTGCATATCCCCGCCGAGGAGGGCAGCCGACTGCCGCTCTTCGAGCAAATCTTCGCCGACATCGGCGACGAGCAGTCCATCGAGCAGAGCCTGTCCACCTTTTCCAGCCATATGACCGCCATCGTGCGCATCGTCGCGGAGGTGAAGGGCCGCGCGCTGGTGCTGCTCGACGAAGTGGGGGCCGGCACCGATCCCACCGAAGGCGCCGCGCTGGCAAAGGCCATCCTCCTCGAATTGAACGGGCGCGGCTGCCGAACCATCGCCACCACGCATTACGGCGAATTGAAGGTTTTCGCGCAGACTACCCCGGGGTTCCGCAACGCCAGCGTCGAATTCGACCTGGAGACGCTGCGCCCGACCTACCGCGTCATCGCCGGCCTGCCCGGCAGCAGCAATGCGCTGGCCATCTCCGGACGGCTAGGTTTGCCCAAAGCGCTCATCGCCCGCGCCCGCGAGCTGATGGGTGAGGCGCCGCAAGCCTTCGAGCAGGTGCTGCGCCAGGCGGAAGGCGCGCGCCGGGCGCTGGACCGCGAGCGCTCCGCGGCGGCGCGCGGCCGCCTGGAGGCGGAGCGCGCGGCGGATGCCTTGCGGCGGCAACAGCGCGAGCTGGAGGAGAAACGCGAAACCGCCCTTGCCCGCGCGCGGGAGCAGGCGCGGGAGGTGCTGCAGAAAGCTAGGGATGAAGCCAACGGGCTGCTGGAGGAATTGCGCGGCGCCATCAGGGAGGCGCGCTCGCGCGCGGAGACCGACCCGGGGCCCAACATGGCCGCCCTGCGCCGCCGCGCGCGCGAGGTGCTGGATTCACTGTCCGAAACGGTGAAGGAGCTGCCTGCCCCGCCCGCGATGACGGCGGAAACGACGGCGCGTCCCGGCTTGACCGAAGTGAGCGCCGGCCAGGAAGTGCTCGTGCGCAGCCTGGGCCACCGCGGCATCGCGCTGGGCAGCGGCAAGGGTGACGAGATAGTGGAGGTGCAGGTGGGCATCATGCGCTCGCGCGTGCCCGTCAGCGACCTTGCGCCGGCGATCGTTATCTCGCCCGCCTTCACCGCGCCCCGCGCGCCAGCTTCCCAACCCGCGCGGCAGGTAGCGCCGGAGATTCACCTGCTCGGTCTGCGCGCCGAAGAGGCCGCCGACCGCCTGGAAGAATACCTGTATGATGCCCTGGAGATGGGCATCTCCTCCGTGCGCATCGTGCACGGCTTCGGCACCGGCGCTCTGCGCGGCATGGTGCGCGATATGGTTCACCACCACCCGGCAGTCCGCTCCTCCCGCGCCGGCGGCCCCGGCGAGGGGGGAGGGGGAGTGACGATCGCGGAAATAGCGGAAAAGTGAGATGGTAGAATGGTAAATTAACTAATTGATACAGGCCAGGTATGGAATAGAGATTCTCAGTCTGGAAGGGTGCGGGAGCCCCGCCGATTATAGGCAAGCTGTGGAACTAAAAATGTGCTTTCCACAGCTTGCCTATAATCCTGCGGGGCTCCCGCACCCTTCCAGACTGAGAATCTCTAATCCATACCTTGCTGTTAATTTTCTTCCATTCTTCAATACATCGCCCTCCCCTCATGCTTTTGTAAATAATCCGCCAGTTTCCAGGAGGGTGGATACGCGCGGCGGTAGTCGCGGATAGCTTCCCACAGCCCATCGCGCTTGAAGGATTGGATTGCCTGGATGAATGACCCCGGCTGCCGTTCGAGCAGGCCCATGAAGAGGGAGTAAAAGAACCAGGCGACGCCGTAGGTGAATATATAGGGGAAGGGCAGGTGCTTGAGCGCAAGGTACATGCGGTTGCGCAACCGGGAATATGCCCGCGGGGCGGCTTCGGCGTCGCGCATGGTAGCGCGGAGATTGACCAGGGCGTCGGGGAGGTAGCGGATCTGCCCCCCGGCCCTGATGGCGCGAAATGCCAGCTCCAATCCCGCTTCGTCGCCATACAGGTTCAAATCGAAGCCGCCCACCTCGTCGAACATGCTCCGGCGCATGGCGAAGACGCTGGCGCTCAAGCCGCTCACCTCCCGCTCCACCGTCCAGCGATTCATTTTAATGCCCGGATATTCGCCGGGAATAAGCTCCTGCGTCGAGGCGTTGCGCACCTGGAAGGCCAGGCAGGCGATTTCGCGTGGGCGGAAGGCATTCATCATCAGGTTGGTCACATGGTATTTATCGAAGCGGATGTAATCGTTCATAAACAGCAGGATGTCGCCCCTCGCCTCCGCCGCCGCGCAGTTCCGCCCCTCCACGATGCCCAGGTCCTCCTTCGCGCGGTAGTAACGAACCGACCGGTCGTTGATGTGATCCGCCGTGCTACCCGATCCCCGCGGATCGTTGTCCAGCACCACGATCTCATCCGGCGAGCGATCCTGGTTGAGCATATTGGCGATAGCGCCATCCAGCTCATCCGGTCTGCCCCGACTGACGATGATGACTGATAAAGTTTCCGGTAAGGACATGGCTGCTTCTCCCGACTCGAAAAAGTGGCGAGTGTCGAGTGGCGTATGGCGAGTCTTCGTATAACGATAAATAGTTTTCGTTTAAAAAACACTCGCCACTCGCCACTTCACTTACTCCATAACCTGCGCGATCACGCACTTCAGATACAGCGTCTCCGGCACGCCGGGCAGGTAAGGGTGATCCCGCCCCTGGGTTCGCCGTTCGATGATACGAACTTGACGGCCCGCGTCCGCGATCGCTTCCCCGAGCATCCGCAGGAAAATCGCTTCTCCCATGTGATACGAGCAACTGCAGGTGACGAGGATGCCGCCCGGATCGAGCATGCGCAGCGCGCGCAGGTTGATCTCTTTATACCCGCGATAGGCATTGTCCAGCGCGGCCTTGCCCTTCGCAAACGCCGGCGGGTCGAGCACGACGGTATCGAACCGCTCGCCCGCCCGGTACAACTCGCGCAGGTAATCGAAAACGTTCGCATTGATTATTTCGATATTGCCCGCGCCGTTGCGCTCCGCGTTCAGTCGCGCCAGCGCGCAGGCCTCCTCGGAGATATCCACCGCCAGCACTTTGACCACCTTCGGCGCCATATGCAGCGCGAAGCCGCCCGCGAAGGCGAAGGCGTCCAGCGCACGCCCGCGCGCGTATTCCCTGGCCGCCGCGTAATTTTCCCGCTGGTCGAGAAACGCCCCGGTCTTCTGCCCGGCGAGGATATCAACGCCGAACTCTACCCCGTTCATGCGGATGGCTACTTCGTCCGGCAGCGCGCCGGCCAGCACCCCGCGCTGCCGCGGCAGCTCCTCGCGGTCGCGCACGGCGGCGTCGTTGCGCTCGGTGATCGACGCGGGATGATACAGCTCCTCCAGCAGCGCCACCCAGGTATCCTTCAGCCGGTCCGTGCCCTGCGAAAGCGTCTGGATGACGAAATGCTCGCCGTAACGGTCGATGAGCAGCGACGGAATCAGGTCGCCTTCGCCGTAAACCAGGCGGTAAGCGTCGGTGTCCCGCGCTACCAGCCGCCGGTAGTCCGCCGCCTGCCGCAGCCGGGCGCGCCAGAAGGCAAAGTCGGGAGCCGTGCCCGGCGGCGCGCACCAGCGCAGCGTGATCTGCGACGCCTGGCTGTAGAAGGCATATCCGAAGGAGTTGCCGGCTTTGTCACGCACCTCCACCACGTCTCCGCCCCGCGCCTCGCCGGCGGAGAGCACATCCGAAGCGTAAATCCACAGACGCCCCTGCTTGAGCCGCTGCACCGCCTTCGCATTGATCGTCACCCGCGCCATCGCCTAATACTATCACAGATCGCGCGGTCATTGCTAAGAGAGACGAGCAAGTTGTAAATCACACCATTCACCATTCACCATTCACCATTCTCCACTCACCATTCACCACTCACCATTCACCCCCATTCCTCCCATGTAAAAATATCCGCACACCCCTGCCCGATTGCGCTGCGGCATCACCTCCGAATCGACGCACAATAACAGCATGAATATCCATATAAAAAGCGGCGTGCGGGTGAGCGTCGAGCACCGGCACGTCGAGCTGGTCGAGCGGAAAGGGCTCGGTCATCCCGACACGTTGTGCGATCGGGCGGCGGAAGAGATGTCCATCGCGCTGGGGCGGCATTACGTCGCGCGTTTCGGGGCTATCCTGCACCATAACACGGATAAGGTGATGCTGGTCGGCGGGCGCGCTCGGGCGGAATTCGGGCGCGGGGAGATTATGGAACCTAGCTACCTGCTGCTGTCGGGCCGCGTGACGGCCGCGGTGGGGGAGGAACAAATCCCGGTAGGCGAGATTGCCGTGCGCCACACCGCCGAGTGGCTGCGGCAGACGCTGCCGCACCTGCCGCTGCCTTCCGGCATGATCATCGACTACCGCCTGAAGCCCAGCAGTCCGGATTTGATCGCCATCTACCGCCGCCCCGGCGTGCCGCTGTCGAACGACACCTCCTTCGCGGTGGCATATGCGCCGCTGAGCGAGCTGGAGCAAATCGTGCGCGATACCGAGCTATATCTGAAAGGCGCGGACATGAAGCGGCGCTATCCGCAGCTCGGCCAGGATATCAAGGTGATGGGCTTGCGCATGGGCGACCGCATTCATCTGCTGCTGGCGATTGCCTTCATCGCCGCCCTTACGCCGGATATGGATGCCTATCTGCGGATCAAACAGGAGGTGTGTGCGCTGCTCGCCGAGCGGGCCGCCCGATTCACCCGGCGCGAGCTGACCGTAGCCGTCAATACGGCGGACCGCCCCGCGGAGGGCATTGTCTACCTGACCGCCACCGGCACCAGCGCGGAACAGGGCGACGACGGCCAGGTGGGCCGCGGCAACCGCGCCAACGGCCTCATCACGCCCATGCGCCCCATGACGCTGGAGGCGGCGGCGGGGAAAAATCCCGTTTCCCATGCCGGCAAAATTTACCAGGTTTACGCCCAGCTCATGGTGGACCGGATATGCGCGATACCCGAGGTGCGCGCCGCCGTCTGCGTGCTGCTGTCGAGCATCGGCACCCCCATCAACGTCCCGCGCGCCGTCTCCTTTCGCGTGGAAAGCGAGCTGGCGGAATCCGCCTTGCGCCCGCTCGTCGAGGAAATCGCCGCCGGCGTGCTCGCCGAGTGGGCCGACATCCGCGACGGCTTCGCCGAACGGCGCTGGTCGTTGTTTTAACCAGGTCTTAATCCAACTGAATACTAATCGATTCCGCCGGTATTCGTGCTCGAATTTGCCCGCGGCAAGGGTTTGCCGCCGGGAATCCCCGCGTTTACCCGGTAAGCCTTACGGGTAAGAGCAGCTTAGCACGGCGGAACGCCGCCGGCGGCGGATCGGCCTCCGCGGGCGGCAAGCATGGTGCCTTGACACTGGATGAGCGCAATTCTATACTATGACGTTAGTATTTCAGGGGTGTCGTCAATTTCTTCTCCCCCGCCCCACTGACACACCCCCCCTTAAGGAGCACTTCTTTATGGTAGCAACGGCCAAAGCTCCGGAGGCGGCGCCGGTCGTCTCCGACGCGATTGTGGAGATTCGTGACCTGACGAAGGTCTACTCCCTGATGTGGGGAAGAGAGATCGCCGCGGTCAGCCATCTGAACCTGACAATCAAGCCCGGTGAAACCCTGGCTATTGTCGGTCCCAATGGCTCCGGTAAAACCACCACGCTGAAGATACTCCTCGGCATGCTGTTTCCCACCGAAGGCGAGGTATTGCTGTTCGGCCGCGCGCCGGGCGATCCCGAAGTGCAGAAACGCATCGGCTATCTGCCGGAAGCGCCGTATTTCCACGAGTTCCTCAATGGACGCGAGATGCTGCAGTTCTTCGGCCGGCTCAGCGGAGTGCCGGAGGATGTGCTCGCGACTCGCATCGACGATCTGCTCAAGCGGGTGGACCTGCTCGAACGGGGCGCCGACCTGCCGATCCGCGTCTATTCCCGCGGCATGCGCCAGCGCATCGGCCTGGCCCAGGCGATGATCAACGAACCGGACCTGCTGGTCCTCGATGAGCCGACCAATGGCCTCGACCCGCTGGGCACCGTGCAGGTCCGGCAATTCATCCTGGAGCAGAAGCGGCACAAGCGCACCCTGCTGTTATGCTCTCATCTGTTGTCCGAGGTGGAGGCGGTTGCCGACCGCGTTGCCATCCTGCACCGCGGAAATCTCATCGCGGTCGGGCCGGTATCCGAGCTGGTGCCGGAGAGCCATCTGTGGCAGATCGTGGCGACCGAGGTGACGCGCGAAGGCATCGCCGCGCTGGAGAACGCCGGCCTGTCCCCGGAGGTGCGCGGGGGCGTGATGACCATCCGCGTGGAGAGCATCGACGAAGTATACCAGGCGCTGGGACTGGTCCGCGACCTGGGCGGCGAGCTGGTGGAGATTACCCGCCCGCAGCCGACCCTGGAGGCGCAATTCCTCAAAGCGGTGGGCGAGGAGGAGCTGCGGCGCACGGTGGACGACCTGCAGAAAACTACGAAGAAATAATGGCGCGGGCGGCCAGGGCCGCCCGCCGGGCATCTTAACCGTATCTTCTTTCGCATCCGGCCCCTGCCCGGGCGGATTGCACTCAACGAGGGTTTAATATGTCACTGATCCGACCGATTTTTTTGATTGCCGGCAATACCATGACCGGCATCCTCCGCGGGGTAGTGCTGAACGTGCTGCTCGTGCTGGCGGGGTTGCTGATCATCGCCGCCACGGCGAGCGGAACTTTCGAAGCCACTGAAATGCGCCGCATGCTGGTGGACTCCGGCCTGGCCATCATTACCGTGCTCGGCGCGATGATCGCCATCCTGACCGGCTTCACCCTCATCCCGCGCGAGATGGAGACCCGCACAATTTATCCCATCATGTCCAAGCCGATCTACCGCTGGCAATTCGTGCTGGGAAAATTCTTCGGCGCCTCCGGCGTCAACGCCATCACCGTCGGCCTGCTGTCGATTCTCTTCTTTCTGGTTTATTACTTCAAGAAGCACGAGTTCGACCTTCGCCTGCTGGCGGCGGTGCTGATGATCATGGCCATGCTCACCGTGCTGTCGGCGCTGATCATCTTCCTGTCCACCTTCATGTCCTGGATCGGCACCATCATCGTGTCCGCCGTAATCTGGTTCCTGGGGAATTATTCGCAATTCCTCTACGACCTTTCCGGGTTTCAGAGTCAGAACCCCGTGTCCGAGAAGATGATTGCGGTCATTCACCAGATCCTGCCGAACTTCCAGGCGATGGATATGCGGTTTGTAATCGTACAGCAGGAGATCGGATTCGGCGAGCCGCAAGTTTTTCTGATTCCGTTAGGCTATGCCGTGATCTTCATGGCTATCGTACTGGTGCTGGCGACACTTATCTTCAATTACCGCGAGCTATAACCTGGGATCGCGGGCTTCCAGCCTGCAAGGATATGAGGAGAACGCCATGCGCATGAGAGATCGCTCAGCTATCGTGCTGATTATCGTGGCAATCGCGCTCTTTGCCATCAATTGGCCGATCAATAACTACATCAGCAATTCGCAAACCTGGCATTCACGCCAGCAGAAGAAGAAGAATGCCTCCGGCCAATATGAATTGATATCATGGCGTCCGCCGCGGAACGAAGGCGAGACCTTCTTCAACAGCATATTCCGCGGGGGCGGCGGCACGCCGGCCATCCTGGCCATGTTCGGCGGGCAGCGCTACATGATCGCCAACATCATGTGGAATTACGCGGATATTCTCTTCCACCAGAGCGGCGACAACAAAGAGAAGCTTTACGAGATGTCGTCCGCGCTGGAAGCGACGGTGACGCTGAACCCGTCGTTTACCGAGGCCTGGTCGGTGCACGGCTGGCACCTGGCGTGGAACCTGAATGCCGATACCCCGAACCGGATCCTGAAAACGAAATACCTGAAGGACGGCGAGAACGTCTATATACGCGCTATCATGGCCAATCCCGATAAGCCGCGCCCGTATTTCGACCTGGCCTGGCTCTACCTGTCGCGCACCTTCCAATACGACAAGGCGATGTTCTATCTGGAAAAGATGATAAATGATTTCGAGCCGCTGAAACCGGAGGATAAGAAGACGAAAATCGAATTCAACCCGTTGGATTTCGATAAAAAATGGGATCCGAGGGTGGTCGGGAACCGGCTGGCATACGTTTACAAAAAGCAGGGAATAGCGGAAAGAAATTGGGATTATATCCAGCGCGCGATCGATATGTACCGGAAATGCAAGGAAGTCGATCCGACCGACGACGCCGCCCAGCAGAATATGGAGACCCTGCAGAAAAACCTCCACAATGAAGCCTGGATGGACGAGGAAGTTAAAAAGGAAGAACATATGCGAGAAATTTATGGAGTGTCAACCTTGAAGAAATATCTGGAGGATATGAAGCCGCTTGGCGCCATGGAGCGCAAAGACGACGGTTCTCGTTAGGCGGAATATCCTCAATCGAACGCTTTACGGGCCGCGGCTCCGCGGCCCGTTTGCTGTTTTTTTGCGGCAGGCGTTTCGCCGGAGCACGGCGAACAGTAGGACCGGGATGGACTCATCGAATGTGCTGGTGATAATTGGCCGCAGCGTCATCGGCTTTGTCGCGTCGTTTGGCGGCGGGTTGATCATCCTGAGCAAGGCGCTGGCCGGCGTGCCGGCGGGCAACGTGCGCGCGCGCAACCGAATCACCGAGCAGATGGCTCTGGTGGGCTTCGAATCGCTGCCGATCGTGCTCATCACCATGCTGTTCGGGGGGATGGTACTCGGGCTGCACACGGCGCGGCAGTTCGTCAACCTGGGCGCCGACCAGTTTGTGGGCGGGGTGGTGGCCGTTTCCATGGCGCGCGAACTGGCGCCGACCCTCACCGGCATCGTCGTCGCCGCCCGCATCGGCTCCGCCTTTGCCGCGGAATTGGGGGCGATGAAGATCACCAACCAGCTCGATGCATTGCGCTCGCTGGCGGTGAATCCCGTCCGTTACCTGGTAACGCCGCGGCTGGTGGCATCGCTGATCATGCTGCCCATCCTCACCATGTACGCGAACGTCACCGGCATGCTCGGCGGCGGCCTGGTCGCCTCCAATGCGGGCGTGACGCCGCAGCTTTTCATCAATTCCGCGTCCGACATCATGGAGGTGTACGACCTGGCCGGGGGACTGCTGAAGACCGTGGTGTTCGGCATTATCATCGCCGTCACCTCCTGCTATATCGGATTGAACACCGAGGGCGGCGCCGCCGGCGTGGGCCGCTCGACCACCTCCGCCGTAGTATGGAGCATCGTGCTGATCTACGCCAGCAATTTTCTCATGTCGTGGCTGCTGTGGGCGTACCGATGATTTTTGAGTGGGAATAAGGAGATTATGAACGATCATCTCATCATCACCGGCGGCATGCCGCTGAACGGCGAAGTGGCGTTGAACGGCAGCAAGAACGGCGCGCTGCCGATTCTGGCGGCCTGTCTGCTCATTGAAGATGAAGTGGTGCTGCACAATGTGCCGCACATCAGCGACATCGAAAAGATGTGCCAGCTCATTACCATGCTGGGAGCGGTAGTGGAGCGCGATGGCGAGACCGTGCGGGTGAATGCGTCGAATTTGACCTCCTGCCGCGCCGACCGCGACCTGACGGCGGCGATGCGCGCATCGTTTTACGTGGTGGGCCCGCTGCTCGCGCGGCTGCATCGCGCCGAGGTGCCGCTGCCCGGCGGGTGCGCCATCGGCGCCCGCCCGGTAGATTATATCATTCACGCGCTGCGCCAACTCGGCGTGCAGGCGGACGAGCAGACCGACGTGGTCGTCTGCACTACACCCGATGGCCTGCGGGGGGCGACGATAACGCTGGATCCAACCTATCGCAGTCCGGGCGCCACCTTCAACCTGGCGATGGCCGCTTCGCTGGCAAATGGCCACACCATTATTGAAAATGCCTCCTCGGATCCCGAAGTGGAGAATTTCTGCCGCTTCCTGCAGTCCGCCGGGGCGACGATCGACGGCATCGGCACTACCCGCCTGACCATCGAAGGGCGTCCAAAACTGCACGGCTGCGAGCATGTTATCATCTGCGATCGCATCGAGGCGGGCACTTTTCTCATTGCCGGCGCAGCCACCGGCGGGCAGGTGCGCGTCGGCCCTATCAAGCCGTCGTCGCTCGTTTCGCTGCTGGATAAGCTGGAAGAGATGGGTCTGTCGGTGCTGCGCGAGCGCGACGCGGTTACCGTGCGGGGAGAGGGCAGGCCGCGCGCCACTACCGTCTATACTACCGCCTATCCCGGCTTTCCCACCGACTTGCAACCGCCCATGGTTGTGCTGATGTGCCTGGCGGACGGCCGCAGCGTGATGAACGAGACGATTTACGATGGCCGGCTCACCTATGTGAACGAATTGCGGCGCATGGGCGCGCAGGTGAAGCTGGAAACCAGCCAGCAGGCCAACATCGAAGGCGTGGAAGCGCTGGAAGGCCGCCGGGTGGAGGGCGCGGACATGCGCGCCGGCGCCGCCCTGGTCATCGCCGCCCTGGCCGCCCGCGGCGAAAGCACCGTGCTGGGCCGTCACTACATCCTGCGCGGCTACCAGAATTTCGAGGAAAAGCTGAAACGGCTGGGGGCGCGGATCGAGCTGCCGAACGGCCCGCGCCCGAACCCGGAAGAAGCCTGAAAGGCCGCCATCCCCGGATGATACGAACCCCCTCGCCTACAGGTAAGGTGAGAAACTAAGATTCACAGTCTGGAAGGGTGCGAGAGCCCCGCCCTAATATAGGTAAGGTGTGGAAGGCACATTCTCAGTCTGGAAGGAGGCGAGAGCCCCGCCGAGTATAGATAAGCCTACCGATGTTCGGCGGGGCTCTCGCCTCCTTCCAGACTGAGAATCGTTATTCCACCACTGATAGAAATGAGAAAATCATGAGCACCACCGAAACAGCAATCGATATCGCCGTCGAAGTCTGCCGCCCGGATGCCGTCATTCCCGCCTACGCCCGCCCGGGCGACGGCGGCATGGACGTCACCTGCCCCTTGGACATCGCCATCCCCGCCGGTGCCACCGTCATCGTGCCCACCGGCCTGAAGGTGGCGGTGCCGGAGGGGTGGATGCTGCTGGTCTTCCCGCGCTCCGGCATGAGCGCGAAAACCGGCCTGCGCGTGGCGAACAGCCCCGGCCTCATCGACGCCGGCTATCGCGACGAAGTCGGCATAATCCTGCACAACACCGGCGAGGAGGACTACCATCTCGAAAAAGGCGCCCGCATCGCCCAGTTCGTGCCGGTGCGGCGCACGGAGATGCGCTTCCTGCCGGTGGAATCGGTCGCCGAGATCGGCAACAATAGGGGCGGAGGATTCGGTTCTACGGGGTGAAGTCGGTAAGAGTGATTAGTGATAAGTGATAAGTCCCGTTTAAACGGAACTTATCACTTATCACTATACCTCTCACCTTACCAGTGGCGCGTCCTCCGGCAGCCATCCTGACAATTCGTGGAAAACCGGCCAGGCGTCGTCAGGATAGAAGCGGTGCCCGCCGTTCCCCACTACCAGCCTGCACTGCTTCGGCGCCCCGGCGGCAGCATAAATCCGCTCGATGGTGTCGAAGCTTTCCTTTACGCCGCGCAGCGGGAAGATGGGGTCCTCGCTGCCGGCGACCACGATCAGCGGGCGGGGGGCGATGAGGCCGGCCAGGTCGCCCATCTCGAAGTATTGCAGCGCGCCGGGCAGGTAGTTGTCGTGGCAGTGGTCGATGCGGCCGATGGAGTCCTTATACGCGCAGACGACGCAGGACGGCATGGCCACGCGGATGCGCGGATCGAGGCAGGCGGCGTAAAAGGTGGTGGTGCCCCCGCCGGAATTGCCCATGCAGGCGATCCGTTCGAGGTCAACCTCCGGAAAAACCGCCAGCGCGTCGATGGCGCGGGAGACATCCCAGACGCGCTCGCCGATCATCGTCCGTCCCAGCAGCAATGCGGTCATTGTGGCATGGTGGCAGCGGTTATCCAGGCTGCGCACCTCCGCGGGCCGCCGGTCCTCGCGCTCGCCGAAGCAGCGCTGCTCCAGCACCAGCGCGGCATAACCCTCGCGCACCGTCTGCAGCGCGATGGCGCGCCCGCCGGCAATGGAGACCGCGTCAGCCTCGCTTTTCGGACGGCCCAGCGAGATGTGCATGCCCGTGCTGTGCCCCTGCAGGCAGATGACTACCGGATAAGGCGCCCGCTTCGTCCTGGGGATCAGCAGGTGGCAAGGCACGTCGGCGCCCGCTTCGGCGGTAAAAAGGAAGCGGCGCTCGATAAATTCGTCATGCTCCAGCTCGTATTCCACCCGCGGGTCCAGCGGCGCCGGGTCCGGCGTCACGCCGACCAGCCGGCGCAGCGTCGCGTCCAGTTCCGCCCGCCAGGCGGCAAAATCGACGCCGGGGGTGAAGGCGAGCGAGCGCGGCGCGACATCCAGCAGTGGGTTATGGCAAATCTCCGGGGCAAACTGTTCCATTGAATCCTGCCTGACAAGGATAAATCTGGCCTGATCGGCAACCGTATTATAATACAGCCCGGTGATGACCGTCCAGGGACTCCCTCTTCTCGTTTGCAGCGCCTCTCTTGGCTGTGGTATAATGCCGTCGCAAATCTACCGGCGACGAGATGGGTGGACGATGATGGACGACACGCACCTGATCGAAATTCAACGCCTCTTCGAAATCGTACATCGGCGCAGCCTGCGCGAGCTCTCGCTGACGCGCCCTGACTTCGCTATCACCATCCATACCGAGCAAGCCGCCGGCGCCGAGGCGCCTCACACGACGGCGACTCACCTTCCCGGTCCCTGCCTGCCGGCAAGGATGGAGGAGCAGGCTCCGCCCGCCGGTCACGAAATTACTTCTCCGCTGGTGGGCACCTTCTACCGCTCTCCGTCGCCGGATACGCCGCCGCTGGTGGAGGTCGGCGATCAGGTGGAGGCCGGCCAGCCGCTGTGCATCGTGGAAGCGATGAAGGTGTTCAACGAGATCACCGCCGACCAGGCCGGCGCCGTCATCGCCATTCCGGCGGAAAACGGCCAACTCGTGCAAGTCGGCCAGGTGCTGGTTGTATTGGATGAGTGAGCAGTGGCGAGTGGCGGGTGTTTATGTATCCGTAAGGTATTCGGCAACACGATCACCTTCAAGTAACCGAAATACTCGCCACTCACCCTAGCCACTAAGGAATTGCTATGTCGCGTGAAACAATCAACGTGGGCGTGGTCGGTTTCGGCACCGTGGGTGTCGGGGCCGTGCAACTGCTGGAATCGAACGCGGAGTGGATCGCCCGGCGCGTCGGCTCGCGGGTGGTGGTGAAAACCGTGTCGGATATCGATTGGAATCGCCCGCGCGAGTTCACCGTGCGGCCCGAACAGCGCGTGACGAAGTTCGAGCAGGTGCTCGACGACCCGGAGATCGATATCGTCATCGAGGCGATTGGCGGCATCAATCCGGCAAAGGACGTGATCGCCGGCGCGCTGGCGCGGCGCAAGTGCGTGGTCACCCCGAATAAAGAGCTGATCGCCAAACACGGCGGCGAGCTGCTCAATATCGCCGCGGAGGCGGGCGTGGACCTGATGTTCGAGGGCGCCGTCGGCGGCGGCATTCCCATCATCCGCCCGCTGAAGGAGAGCCTGTCCGGCGACCGCATCCAGCGCGTGGTGGGCATCGTCAACGGCACCACGAACTACATTCTCACCGCCATGACGCAGGAAGGACGCGCCTTTGACGAGGTGCTGAAGGACGCGCAGGCGCGCGGTTACGCCGAGGCCGATCCCACCGCCGACGTGGAAGGCTTCGACGCGATGTATAAAATCGCCATCCTCTCCTCCATCGCCTACGGCAGCCACATCGACGTGAAGGATATCTATCATGAAGGCATCACGAAGATCACCGCCGCCGACATCCGCTACGGGCGGCAACTCGGTTACGTGATCAAACTGGTGGCCGTCGGCGCATGGGCGGATGAGGCGCTGGACCTTCGCGTGCACCCCGCCTTCGTCCCGGCCGAGCACCCGCTGGCCGCGGTGAGCGGGGTGTTCAACGCCATTTTCGTGCAAAGCGAGCCGGTGGGCGACCTGATGTTTTATGGACGCGGCGCCGGTTCGGGTCCGACCGGCAGCGCGGTGGTCGGCGACATCATCGATTGCGCGCGCAACATCAATTCCGGCGCCGCCGGCCGCGTGCCCTGCCGCTGCTACCGGACGCTGCCCATCCGCCCGATGAGCGAAGTGGAAACCTGCTATTACATCCGCACGCTGGTGAAGGACCAGCCCGGCGTCATCGGCAAAATGGCCACCATTTTCGGCAAGCACGATGTCAGCCTCACCTCCGTCTTCCAGCCCATGGTCGAGGACGACGAGATGAGCGAACGCGGCCTGGCGGAGATAGTCTGGATCACTCATAAAGTCAAGGAAGCCAGCGTGCAAGCCTCACTGGAGGCCTTGCGCCGGCTCGACGCAGTATCCGAAGTATCGAACGTGATAAGGGTTGAAGGGTAAAAAGGGGTTAGGGGCTAGGGGTTAGAGATGGGAATTATGGGATGAATGAGAAGTGATCATCTCATTCTTCCCATAACTCCTATAACTCCCATAATCCCTAGCCCCTAGCCCCTAACCCCTGCAAAAAATCATGTCTATTCGCGCAGTTGTCTTCGATATCGGCGGGGTGATGATCCGCCTGGCGTATGGGTGGCGGAACGCCTGCCGGGCGGTCGGGATTGAGTTTCGCGATTTCGACGCTACCTCCGAATATCAAGCGAGCCTGGAAGCGCTGGAGATCGATTACGGGCGCGGCCTCATCGACACCGGCGTTTATTTTGCCCGACTGCACGGATTGATGGGCGGCCTGTATAACCTGAACGAGCTGCGAGCCATTCACGGCGCCGTCATTCAGGAGGAGTTTCCCGGCATATACGAAATCGTGCGCGCGCTGAAATCCACCGGCCTGTTCACCGCCTGCCTGTCCAACACCTGTGCCTCGCACTGGACTACGCTGACCGATCCGGCGCGCTACCCGGCCATCGGTCTCCTCGACGCCCGCCACGCCAGCCACCTCTTCGGCCTGATGAAGCCCGACCCCGCCATCTTCCGCCGCTTCGAAGCCGAAACCGGCCTCCGCCCGGCGGAAATTCTCTTCTTCGACGACAGCGAGCAGAACGCCCTCGCCGCCCGCGACCGCGGCTGGACCTCTGTTCATATTGCCAACCCCGATAACGCCGTGCCGGAAATCCGCCATGCGCTGCAAGAAATAAGTGGCTAGTGGCGAGTGACGAGTGTCTATTTGCCCATAGGGTTTACCTCTACGCCAAACCAGGCAAGCTGAGTTCGGTGGTTGAGTAGGCAGGTAAGCTGATCGACTCTTTCCGCAGTTTTGTTGCCGTATCGAAACCACCTCTGCGGCGGTACTCCGCCGCACGGTGGTAAGCCTGGCGGAAAGCCTTGGGTTGTGGGCAGAGAGCCCACGTTGGTGATGTGTTCCGCGGCATATTACCCATCATATATAAATTAAGTTAATAGAATAAACAGATCAACCCCCATGCCCGTTTTTTACGAAACATTTGTATCCGTTACATTGGAGTCACTCTAATTGTTTCACGTGAAACATTTTCCATCATTCCCATAACTCCCATCATTCCTAATTCTTAATCTTTCTCTTTCTCTCCCCCTTACTTCGCGCGTTATCCAGTGGTGAATCCATAAAAAGCATAAATAAGCGGCATAATGTTGCATATTAAGCGCATGTTACAAAGTGTTTCACGTGAAACAACTGAAGTGACTTCAATCTAATACGCTTCAGATTGGAGTGACTACAGTTGTTTCACGTGAAACACTTTGTAACATGCGCTTAATATGCAACATGCCGCCCAACCATCCCCACACTCCCAACCCCCAACTCTGAACTCTGAACTCTGAACTCCGAACTCCGAACTCCGAACTCCGAACTCCTGAAAAACCGGGGATCTGCGGTGATCTGCGTTATGCCGCTGCGGCATTCTAATTCTCGGCAGGCATATCTAATCCGATGTAGAAATGGACATCCATGAATTCCATCGAGCGGCATTTGCATGCATTGCGCTTCGAGGAGGGGGACCGGGCGCCGGTGGCGCCGTCTTTTCTCACGCGTGCCATACGGCTGGCGGGGGTGACGCATTACGCGTACCACACGAATCCGGAAGTGCTGGCGGAAGCGCAGATCGGGCATTGCGAGGAATATGACTACGACGGAGTATATATCAGCTCCGACAACGTCATCATGTATGAGGCGCTGGGCGGGCGAATCGCCTTTCCCGATGAGAATTCCTACCCCATCTGGACGGACCCGGTGATCTTCTCGCCGGCCGATCTGCCCCGCCTGCGCGTGCCGGAGCCGGCGAGCGCGGGACGGATGCCGGTGGTGCTGGAAGCGGCGCGCATTGCCGCGCGGCGAATCGGCGGAAAGCGGTTCGTGCTGGCGAATATCGACTCCGGACCCTTCCAACTGGCGTGCATGCTGATGGGGGTGGAGAATGCCATGAGAAGGCTGATCGAGCGGCCCGATGAGATGAAGCGGATCATCGAGTTCTGCTGCGAGGTGGTGATCGCCTACGGCGCGGCCATGGCGAAGACGGGCTGCCACGGCATACAGTTCGGCGAGTCCACCGTCTCGCTGGTCAGGCGGGCATTTTACGAAGATTTCATCTGGCCCTTCGACCGCCGGGTGATCGAAGCATTGCGAAAGACCGGGGTAAAGGTCTTCCTGCACGTCTGCGGCGACGGCACCCCCATCGTCGATCTGCTGGCGGCCACCGGCGCGGATTGCCTGGAGCTGGATGCCCCGGTGAACCTGGCCGCCGCGAAGCGCTACGGCGTGCCGGTCAAGGGCAACTTCCCCACGCCTCATTTCCTCAATGCGTTGCCCGACGTCTTCCTGGAGGAGTGCCGGCAGCTAATCACCGCCGCCAAACCCGGCGGCGGCTTCATCCTCGCCGGCGGCTGCGAAGTACCGGCCGATACCACCGATGAAATCGCGCGCGCCTTCCGGCAGGCAGTGGATATGTATGGGCGATACGATTAACACCGGGACTGCCCCCCCCGTATATACAGGCTTGCCTATTACACGAGGGGGGACAGTCCCGTGGTCATATTTACGTGTGTTAATGATGTTGACGGGCGCTAGCCATGAGAGTATGGGACAGTCCCTGGTAAATTCAGCCGCCCATCTATTCAGCGCGCGCTTAATGAGGTAAAATAAGAAGCAACAATCACAGCATCCGCCAGGAGGATCGATCGATGAAACTGCGTTTCCCCATGTCACTGCTGCCGGTTTTCCTCGGCAGTCTTTTCTTTGTCAGCGCCCTGTTTGCCCAACCCGAGCTGATGCCGGAAGTTGAGAAGGGCGTGCTGGCCGGCGTCATCGTCACCGACACCGGCGAGCCGTTGTGGGGCAAAATCCCCATATATCTTACCTATCCGGACGAAGAGACGATAACCATCACCGCTGACGAGAACGGCCTGTTCAGCGAAGAGGCGCCGGCCGGCGCCGCCGTCGTCTATATTCCAGGCGATGAGAAACCATACAAAGTAACCATAACCGCGCAGCAGCGCACCGAGCTCAAGCTCACCATCGCGCGCAAGGGCATCGTGGTTTCGATGATCGATGCCAACGGCGCGCCCGCGCCGGTCGATACCGTGACCGGCCTCACCATGATGGGGGAAAACGAGCCGCAGGTTTTCGAAAGCTATCAACTGGATGACACGCACTGGTGGTTTCCGGATGCGGGCGAAGGCGATAATTTCGCCTTGAGCGCGGGATCGATGTTATTCGACGGGGACGGCACCACCGTCGAAAAGTCGGAGTGGACCTTCGATCAGCCGGAACGCTTCCGCGCCGTATCGATGACCGTGGGCAAGCGCAACCCGGTGCGGCTCGCGGTGGTTGACGAAGGTGGAGCGCCGCTCCGCGAAACGGAGCTGCGGCTAAACGTCTCTTTCGATGGTTATCGCTATATGCCGAGTCCATGGGAAACTGCCCTCAAGCGGCGGATCACCGTGCATCCTTATGGATTAAGCACGGACGCGGACGGTATGCTGGAGCTGGGCGAGCTGCCGGCCGGCAAATATCAGTTATCCATGCGCGCCGGCACGCAGGCCGGGCCGCTGGTGGACCTCGAGCTGAAGCCTGACGGCACGCAGAATATCCGGCAATACGCGCTCGACCTTCCGCCGGCCCGCACGGTGCGGCAGACGGTATTCGACGCCGACGGACGTCCGGCGCCGAATGCCGAAGTTTCCGCCAGTTACGCCTGGCTGGGCAAAATGACGGTAGCGCGGGCCAAGTCCGACGCGCGGGGCGTGGTGACCTGGCATGATATACCGCCGGCGCCGGCGATCGTGTGGGGCGCACGCGTGCCTCCCTGCCTGTTGCCGCATGACAGGATGACCGTGGATGAGCCGCTGCCGGTTCCCCGCGGGGAAGATGAGGAGGGGTATCAGTTGATACTGACCATTGCCAATCCAACCGATCCCCCCACTCCGACGAGCATTGCCGTGCTGGTGGGCAACCAGAACGGTTATGATGAGGTGCAATGGGCAAGCCCGGTTTATGACAACATGGAACTCGAGGAATGGAACGGCGAAGAAGGGGAAGGAGACGGTGAAAACATCGAGTGGGTTGACGGAGAGCAGGTGGAAGAAAACGAGCCAGTGAACGAAGAAGGCGAGTTAGTAGACGAAATCGCGGCGCCAGTCCCGGAACCCAATAAATACTACGTTTCCGCCATGCCCGGCAACCCCTTTTCGCTGTGGGCCGCTACCGCAGATCCGCTCCCGCGGGTTGCCGTGCTCGATTCACTTTATCTGCCGATAGCCGATTCCGCAGAGCCGGTCGAGCTTCCCCTTACCCTTTCCGACGGCGCCCTTATCCACGTGAAACTGGTCAGCCGCGACGAACGGCCCATACCCCGCGCGGCCTGCCTGGGGTTGATGCCGTTGACGCCGGATCAGCCATATGACGGCTTCGGATATGAAAATTATAATGAAATGGGCGTCCAGTCTTTCGATTTCGATCACCTGCGTCCGGTGAAGGGCGGCGAATTCGATGCGCGGGTTCCGCGGGCCGGGACTTACCGGTTGCTGGTGGATCTGTGCGATGAGACCACGCCGCCGCTGCCCGGCACGGTGCTGGAGGTGAAGCCGGGCGAGCAGACGTTCACTGTTACGCTACCCGAACCGCTGATAAGCCTGCCGGCCGGCGCCGAAGTAAGCTGGCTGTCGAAGAACGCGCCGGCCGATACGCAGCGGTTGACCGTGCCGGCTTTTGCCCCGCGAATGCCGCTATACGGCTCGCGCGACGATCTGCTGGCACTTTGGTATCGCCCGGCGCCCGGCACGCTGGAGCTGCACCGGTTCCCCGGCGGCGCGGCGCAGACATTCACGCTGCGTTCGACGGAGATCGACCTGCCGGCAGATATTCCACTGCATTCCGAAATGCCGCTCACCATCGAGCCGCTGCTGCCGGTCTCGCCGGCCGAGCAGCAGGCGAAAGCGGCGTATCGCGAATCATACCAGTCGGCGACGGGCTTCATGCCGCGCGAAACCGACCTGTCCGATCGCGCCGGGACCATAGTGCGGGAAAGCGGGCAGATGGTCGATCTGTGGAGCGGGCAATACACGCTTTCCTCGGAGATAGCTTCGGGATGGCTGTCCGTACCGGAACAGGGCGACTCCACCTGCACACTGCGGCAGGCGGCGGAAAATGGCGATGATAATCAATGGCGCTATCTCAATATTGAGTTCCCCCAGGCGGATTACGATGAAATCGGCGAGAAGGCGTCATACAACATCGGCATTACCACCGATGCGCCGAACGGCAATGTCGATTTGTCAACATACCGCCCCATGAATGAAGATCTGATGCGCAATGTCATGGCGCCGTCGAACGCCCGCCGGATCAACCTGCACTGGCTGGGATACGGCGTTATCCGCAACGTGGCGATACCGGAAGCCGATCTCGAGTTGGAGCAATGGGAACAGCCGGCAATCCAACTGCCGGAATGGGAGCCGGGGATAACGGTGTCGGGCGCCATCCTGGCAACCGATGGCTCACCCGCCGCGCAAGCACAGTTGCAAATCATGATAAACAACGATTACCAGCAAATGCTTACCGTGCAGACTGACGAGAACGGACATTTTGTCGTCAATGGACTGCTGCCCGGACCGCTGTCCGTCACCTATCAGGCCAACGATCCTTATCGTTATAATCCGGCCGGCTGCTGGATCCTCGAGGTGCCGGAGGCCGGATTGACCGATGTCGTTTTGCGGGCCAGCGATTATTCGTTGCATTTTAATCGCGAATACAGCGATGAGTCTACGGAAGCCTGGTGGCTGCCGGATGGAGAAAAGGTCTCACAGATTCCCGGTTGGAATAATTCCGAGAGCGGCTGCTACAACCTGACTCGAGGAAGCGGATGGCTGTGGATAGCTCTCAATCCGCGGGGAGGCGCGCGCTGCTACCGGGTGAAGGCGGAGGCGCAGGTGTTGACGGAGCGCAAGCAGGCGCGCGGGCCGGCGCTCGGTATCACCCTCCCGCTGACGCCGGATGCGGGCAAACCCGGCGCGGTGACCATCACCGGCCAGGGAGAGCGCGCCGGAGTGCAATACTGCTTCGGTGAATTCGCCTGGCAGCCGTCCGCCGCGCTGGGCTTGATCGTGGGCCAGATCGACGCCGTGCCGCCGGGGAAATACCTGGTGAGGATCGAGACGGAGCAAGGCGCCATCGAGCGCGAGGTGACGGTGACGGAGTACGGCTGCCGCCTCGCCGCGGAATGGCCCGCCGAGCGATAGTGAATCAGTTGCGAGTTGGGGGGGAGGAACTGGTTTGGAAGGAGGAAAACGGGCGTTAGTTTAGCGATTTTATGCTCTTGCTCCTAACCCAGCGGAGCCGGAACCAATACATCAGTGAATAATAGTGAATGGTGAATGACCGATAACCGGAAAACTGACCTGACGGTAGGTAGGCTTTTCGGTTATCGGTCATTCACCCCTCACTATTCACTATTCGCCATAAACCAAACGTGAAACTCCGGGCTGTGCTGGAGCAAATGCGCGCCGAGCGCTATCCATTACGCGCCCGCCTGGAAGATGACGCCGCCGCGCATCCTGGCGAGTCGATGATTCCACCTCTTCAAGCTGCCAACACGTATTTTTGGAAAGAAAAACCGCGTATCCGCGGCTATCCGCACGGGCGAACCCACTTTTCGCAACAGCCATTAAGGTGTATCATTGTTGCAAGCGCATTCTCCGTCCCACGCGCGTTGATTCCATACGCCTGCTGAACGGAGGTCGATAAGCTTGTTACAGTTTGCCCGTTTCTTTCCAGTTGCCTTTGCCTCCGGTTTCCGCCATGAAGGAGTAACATAATGAGGATAACTTTCTCCCTTTGCATCCTTTTCGTCCTACTGCCGCCGCTGTCGGTTATGGCACAGCCGGAGATCGTTCCAGCGCAGCTTACGCAAAATGATGTGCCCCGCCTGCTGCGGCAACTGCGCGCGGTGGAGGCGGTGGAACGGCTGGAAGGGGCGCGCGGATTACTGCAGCTTCAGCGGCAAAATCAGTTCCCCGCGGAGCTACGGCAGGATGCCGGCCCGCTCATCGCGGCGCTGGGAGACGAGGTGGCCGAGGTAAGGCTGGGGGCGGTGAAGCTGCTGGGCGGGTCACGGGACGATCGCGCGCTCGAACCGCTGCTGAATATGCTGGCAGTCGAGGACGCGGAGATGCGGAGAGAGACGCTGGCGGCGCTTATCAGCATACTGAAAAATCGTGAGGAAAAGCCGCCGGCAAAGTCGATAGCAGCGCTGTGCGCCTTGCTGCGGGATGCCGATCCGCAATTGCGCTCGGGGGCGGCCAATGTGCTGGGATTGCTCGGCGATAAGCGGGCGATCGAGCCGCTGCTGGCGTGCCTGGACGATAAGGATATCCGGGTATGCGGCGCGGCGGCGCTGGCGCTGGGCAAGTTACACGCCGGGGAGGCGCTGGAGAGGATCATCGCACTGTTACACGATCCCGAGTGGCTGGCGCGCAATATGGCGGTGACGGCGCTGCGCGAGCTGGCCGATCCGCGCTCGGAGGAGGCACTGATCGCGGCGCTCGAGGATGAGAACGAGATGGTGGCGTCCAACGCGGCGGTGACGCTGGGGAAGTTCGGCGACAAGCGCGTTATCGAGATGCTGATTGCCATAGTTAACAACAGAAAGGGATTCAGGCGATATGGGGCCGTGCAGGCGCTGGGCGAGATAAACGATCCGCGGGCCGTCGAGCCGCTCATCGGCGCGCTGGAGGTGGATGAATTCTTCATTCGGGAAAACGCCGCCAGGGCGCTCGGAAACCTGCGGGACCCGCGGGCGGCGCTACCGCTATTGCGGATGATGGGCAAGCTGGACGACGCCAACGAGGACGAGCAGCAAGTCATCTTTGGCGCGATGACGGCGCTACGGCAGATCGGCAAGGCGGCCCACGAAGCGATCATCACCGCGCTGGGGCAGAAAGACGACCCCGCGCTCAGGCTGGGGGCGGCACGGGCGGCGCAGCAATGCCCGGATACGCGCCAGACGCCCGCGCTGATAGAGCTGCTGGAGAGCACGGACCCCCGCTGTCGCGATGCGGTTGCGCGAGCGCTGGCGAGGCGGGACTGGGATGCCGCGGATGCGGTAGGCCCGCTGCTGGAGAACATCGACGAGCCTCTGCTGCTTTCCTGGTTCAACACGCAGTGGTGGTTGTCGGACCCGGAAGCCGTGCCCGCCTTGCTCGAACGGCTGGACGATCCCGATCCGAAAATGCGTTATACCGCGGCGGAGGCGCTGGGCAATTCGGGAGATGAGCGGGCGATCGACGCGCTGCTGGCCATGATGGATGACCCAAGCGAGGAAGTGGTGCAGCGCGCGATGTTCGCGCTGGCCGGATGCTGGGGATGCCGGCGGATCGAGCCGATCCTGGAAAAATACAGGACCGGCCCCGAACCCTGGCGGGTTTATCTCGGGATGATTTGCGGCGCCATGCGAGATGCCCGCGCGGTGGAGCCGATCGCCACGCTGTTGCAAAACGATCCGCAACCCATGGCGCGCCAGACCGCCGTAATGGCCCTCGATCTTATCGGAGACGCGCGCGGCATTCCGGCGCTGGCAGCGGCTTTAGATGATGCAGACCGCACGCTAAGCTTGCTCGCCGCCTACTCCCTGCTGCACCTGGGCGATGACCGGGGAATGGAGGACATCCTCGCCGCGCTGCGGGAGGGGGAGCGGCCCGCGCGGATGGCCGTGCTGGAATACCTGCTGCCCCCAGAGATGGTGAGGGTGAGCTGGGGAGCAACGATGCAGCCGCGAACCGGCATGCAAGAACTCGATCCGCGGCTGGTGGAAGCTTTGCTCGCGCTATTAAAAGACAACGATCCGGGCAATGTCCGGGATGCGGCGAAGGTGCTGGGGAAGCTGCGCGAGCCGCGGGCGGTGGAGCCGCTCATCGCCTGCTTGCAGGCGGAGCGGAACAGGGATATCCATGCCGAAGTAGCGGAGGCGCTGGCCGATATCGGCGGGCCGCGGGCGGTGGAGGCACTGTTGCCGCTACTCGGCTCCGTCCAGCTTCGCGAACATGCGGTAAGGCTGCTGCAGACCGCCGAAGACCCGCGGGCGATTGCGCCGCTGGTCGCGCTGCTGGCCGAGAAGGCGCCGCTCCCACCGCACGAGAACGAGCGGCTGCCGTTGCTGAAGGTGCAGGCGGCGCGAGCGCTGGCGGCGCAGGGGGACGCGCGGGGCGTCGAGTATCTGCTGGCGGCGCTGCGGGATCGTGAGCGCAAGGCAGGCTACATGTCGCTGGTGGCGCTGACCGATTGTGAAGACGCGCGGGTAACGCCCGCCGCGCTGGAGAAGGTGGAGGATGCCGATCCGGTCGCCCGGCTGCTGGCGGCGCGCATCCTGCTGCACCGGCAGAACGAGCGCGCGGTGCCCCTGCTGCTTGCCGGACTGGCGGCGACCGGTGGAGACAGCGAGCGCGGGCTGGCGGCGCTCATCCTGGCGGAAGGAAAGCTATCGGTAGAGGAGATGCCGGCGCTGGCGGAAACCGTCGATCCTCTGCTGGCGATGACCGCCGCGCAGAGCAACCGGCTGCGCTTCCCCGCCATCGTCGCGCTGGGCGTTATCGGCGACAGGCGCGCCGTCGAGCCGCTGCTGGCCGGACTGCCGCGGGATATCCCGCTCATGCAAGAATGCGCGATCAGATCTCTGGCAGCGCTCGATGACCGCCGCATTGTTCCACAATTGATCGAGCTGCTGGAAACACAACCGGCCAACCGCCCGCGCGTTGCCGCCGCCCGCGCGCTGGTAAATCTAACCGGTCAGGATTTTGGCGATAATATGGGAAAATGGCGGGAGTGGTGGGAAGAGCAGCCGAAATGAAGCTGCCGGAGTGCTTGCATGATTGATCGCGCGATTATATATCGCGCGGATTGGCAATCCGCGCTCCGGCGATGAAGTGGAAGGAGTCTTGTGATGAGGACATCGATCTATCTGACATGGCTATTCATCGTGCTGCTGCTGCCCCTGGCGGCGATAGGGCAGCCGGAGGTGGTGGCTGGAGATAATGAGTTGACACGGCTGGGGATGCAATTGAGAGATCCCGATCCGGCCGTGCGATTGCAGGCCATCGAGACGCTGGGCGAGAATCATGACTCGCGTGCGGCGGGGTGGCTGGTGACGGCGCTGCGGGATACCGAGGCGCAGGTGCGCGCGGCGGCGGCAAGGGGATTGTCGAACAGGCAGCACCTGCCGGCGACGCCGGAGCTGCTGCCGCTGCTGGATGATCCCGACGAGACCGTGCGCGCGCCGGCGGCGCAGGCGCTGGGGGCGCATCGCAACTGGGAGGCCGTCGAGCCGCTGCTGAAAGCATTGACGGACCCGGCGCCGGCGGTTCGCGTCGGAGCGGTGACGGGGTTGAGCCGCATACACGCGGCCTGGACGCTGGACGGCATGTTCGCAGCGCTGGCCGACCCCGACCCCAAAGTCCGCGGCGCGGCCGCCCGCGCGTTAAGCGATCTCAGCCAGCCGCAGAACTGGTATACGGCGGTCGATACACAGCTGTTTACTTACAACAGCGACAATGCGAAGGAATTGCAGACCCGCGTCAAGGACAATCTGCAGGCATTGCTGAAGGACGAGAACGCGGATGTGCGGGCCAATACGGCTATCGCGCTTGCCAAGTTTCCCAATGCTCCCCTGACACCCGAACTGCTGGAGGCGGTGAAGAATCCCGACCCAGCCATCCGCCGGGACGCGCTGCAGATGATCGGGCAGGATCAAGCGAGTGACCCGCGCTGTATCGATCTTTGCCTGACCGTCCTCAAAGATGAGCGAGACGCGGAGGTACGAGAAGCCTTGCTCTGGAGATTAGGCCTGTCGCAAGACCGGCGCGCGGTGGAGCCTGTATTGGCGGCGCTGGCGGATGCGGAGCCTAAGGTACAGGCGCGGGCGATCTGGGCGCTGGGGTGGATCGGCGATCCGAAGGCCGCGGAGGCGGTGCTGCCGTTTCTGCGGGACGATGATAAGCAGGTGCGCGCGGAGGCGGCGCTGGCGGCAGGCAAACTGGGTGACCCGCGGGCGGTGGAGCCGCTGTTACTCGGCCTGCGCGATGATTTTGAGCTGGTGCGACAATACGCGGTGTCATCGCTGGGGAGCCTGCGCGACCGGCGAGCAACGCAGCCCATCATCGAGCTGCTGCCAGACGCGCAGGGGGAAATGCTGCGGAGCTGCATCATGGCGCTGGGCAGCATCGGCGATCCGGCGGCTATCGAGCCGCTGCTGGCCATAGGGGATCAGGCCCCGGAGATCAGGCGGAGGCTCCTCGACTCGCTGTCCCGTTTCAGCGATCCGCGCACCGTTCCGCCGCTGATCGCCGCCATACAGGACCCGGACGCGAGCGTCCGGCAAACGGCTGCCGCTTGCCTGGGTCGCCTGGTGTCCGTTTGTACGGAAGAGCAGATGCGGCTGTTATTGGGCGCCGAGGATGCCGGTGTTCGCCGCGCGGTGCTCGCCGGTATGTCTCGCGCGGATAATGCTGTGCGCTTTATCGAGCTGATAATTGCCGCCTTGCGCGACGTCGATGCCGATGTGCGTCAGGCCGCTATCGATTGTTTGCGCCGAACCCCGGATAAAAAAGCCGCCGTGTCGCTTCTCGCGCTGGTGAAAGACGATCCGCAGGCGAAGATACGAGCGGCCGCTGCCGAGGTTTTATTACAGATCGAGCGGAACAATACCGAGCTGCTGTTGACGCTGATAAATCATCGCGACGAGGCGGTAAGAAAGATCGGCATCATCCATGCCGACAATCACACCGATCCACGCGTGACGCAGGCGCTCCTGACGGCGGTGAAGGATGCGAACTCCGAACTGAGGGCCGCTGCCGCGGGGAACCTGGGAAATCGACCAGGAACGCAAGTATTCGATGCCTTACTGACGGCGATGAAGGACCCCGACCCGACGGTGCGAACCCAGGCAATCGGATCGTTGTCAAGGAATCAGGACAATCGCGTGATTGCCCCGCTACTGGCGGCGATGAAGGACCTTGATGAATGGGCGCGCGCCGGGGCAATCCGCGCGCTGGCGTGGTGCCGCCAGCCGGAAGTCACCGAAGCCATGGCGCAGGCGCTGGGGGATGAAAACGCGGTGGTGGTTCGCGCGGCGGCGACAGTGCTGGGTGAGCGGGCGGAACCCCGCGCGGTGGAGATCCTGCTGGCCATGCTGCAGGAGCCGGATCGCGATACAAGCAGGAATGCCGCCAACGCCCTACGTTATTATCGGGACCCGCAAATTACCGGGTTGCTGGTAGACCGGTTGAAGGCCGAAGTAGTCGCCGACGATCTCGAATTATTATCGACCATAACCCGGCGCGGGCTTGCCGGATTGATCATGCAGTTGGGATCGATATCACTGCCCGGTAATATCGCCGCGATGCTGCAGAGCAGCGGAGCGCCGGCATTGGCAGAGCTGGAAGGGATGCTGCGAGATGAACAGCCGGTAACGCGCGCCGCGGCCGCCGCGGTGATGATGCAGATACGCGATGCCCGCTGCATTCCGGCGCTGACCGGCGCCCTCGCGGATGACAGCCCGCGGGTGCGCCGGGCGGCATTGCGCGGCTTGCGCGTGCTGGCGGACATCCGCCAGATGCCGCATATCACCCCGCTGCTGCGAGACCCGGATACTACGGTGCGCGCGGAGGCCATCCTGGCGCTGGGCGAGCTGCAGGATACGCGCGCGCTGGACCTGCTGCTGCCGCTGTTGTTGGACCCCGATGCGGACATCCGCTTCGTGACGGCATATGCGCTGGGCAGGATCGGCGACGCCGGCGCCGTGCCGGCGCTGCCGACGGCGCTCGCCAAGGAGCCGGATGCCGGCGTGCGGCGACAGATAATCGACACGCTGGGGCTGATCGGCGATCCGCGCGCCGGCGATGCCCTGCTGGCTTGCCTGCGGGATGACGATCGGCAGGTGGCGGCAACCGCCGCCACGGCACTGGGACTATTGCAGGACCGCCGGGCCGTCGAACCGCTGATTGCGCCGGCACGGCAACCGGTGAATCCGCCGGCAAATCGGGCCGGTTATCAACCGTTCCGCCTGGACGGCAGCATCCGCGCGCTCGGTCTGGAGACCGGTAGCTCGAGCAATAGTGCCAATGCCATACAGATGCAGCAGGCTGTAACCATGCGCAGCTATTATGATCCCTTACAACTGCAGGCCATAACCGCGCTGGGCATGATCGGTGACGCGCGGGCGATCGAGCCATTGTCGATGCTGATGAAGGAGCGGGATACGGTCATTTCCATTATGGCCGGCCGGGCGCTTGCGCAGATCAATGATCGAAAAGCCACCGAGTTACTTCTCGGTTTTCTAACCGAGAAAGAAGCGACTTATCGAAATAATATCATTACCGGCCTGGGAATAACGCGCCCGGAGCCCGAGGTTATCGGTATCTTCCTGGCCGCGCTGCGGGACGGCGATGCGAAACGGCGGGGGTTGGCGGTGCAATTTTTCGTCGCGCTGGCAGCCTCGCAAGCGATCGGCTGGGATAAGATTCCCCAGATCAAGCCGGGGTATCGGGAACCGCGCGCCGTCGAGCCGTTGATCGCCTTACTGCAAGATGATGACGCACAAATCCGCGCGGGAGCCGCGCGGGTGCTTAGCTGCCTGGAAGCACCTGTCACATTGCAGATGATCACCCCATTGTTGTCCACCGCGGATGCGTCCGCTTGCATAGATGCCATAACAGCGTTGAGCAGGAACGGCGATCAGGCGGTGGCGGATTTGTTGTCGCTGCTGAAGCATGAACGGAGCGATGTGCGCTATGCCGCGCTTTATGTGATCGGATATTACCGGGTTACCGGAGCCGCCGATGCGCTGGCGGCGTTGTTAAACGATCCGGATGCCGGCATGCGCTGGCGCGCGGCGGAGGCGCTTGGCTTGATCGGCGACCCGCGGGTGGCGGATGCCTTGCTCGCCCTGCGGGACGATCCGCAGGTTCCCGACGCGGATAGCAATCGAAACGTGCCGGGTAGGATTATCAATGCATTGAAGCGGTTAGACGATCCGCGAGTAACCGATGTGCTGCTGGCGGAATTCGCGAAAACGGAGGGCGGCGGCATGCAGGGCGGTTATGGCCTGCTGTTATATTCAACTGATGCTCGGGCGGCGGATATAGTCGCAAACGGCTTGAACGCGGGCGATGATCCGGCCTGCCACCTGGCGCTCGATAGTCTTTACGGTTACATGGTATCGTCCCTGTCGCAACACGAGCCGGCGCCGTCGGTGTTGGCCGACCGGCGGATCGTCGCCGCGCTGATCGCGCTGCTGCGTGACCCCCGTCCCAATACGCCGCAAGTTCCCATGACGTACCGCCCGAGCTACGATCAACCCCTGGCGCGTAAAGCCGCCTTCATCCTGGGCGAGCTGGGCGACCCGCAAGCCGTAGAGCCGCTGATCGAAGCGCTGGAATACGGCGACCCCATCTTCCGCATGACCGCCGCCGATGCGCTGGGGAAGCTGAAGGACCGGCGGGCGGTGGAGCCATTGATCGGCGCGCTGGAGCACTTCGGGAAAGAGGGCCGTACCTACGCGGCCCGCGCGCTGGCAAGCATCACCAGCGAGGACTTCGGTGAAGACGCGGGCAAGTGGCGGGCGTGGTGGGTGGAATGGGAATAATTGGATGAATCAGAGTGAAAGGAGGGCGTGCTCTAGCAAACCCTCCTCCAATTGTTGCCCAATCAGGCGGTAACCTCGATATCGATTCCGGCGCGCAAGGCGGCGGTATCGAAGGCGCCAAGGTTTTTGCCGTTGACTGCCAGTGTGTAGATGTCGTCGGAGCCGTCTAGCACCAGGCGAAAGCGGGGGAGATCGGGAGTGACGGTCAACTCCAGGCCGGCGGGAGTGAAGAAGGCGCCGGTTACTTCGGGGCCGGAGAGCGATACCACCTCCTCGAAGTCCGCCTGCGCGTAGACATCGCCGAAGATGGGGCGGAGGTGACCCAGCACGACCGGCTGCTGCGCGGGGGGCAAAGCGTTGAGGGCGGCGAGGGCGCGGGCGGCGTATTCCGAGATACCGGTGAGCGCAAAGGCGCGCATGAGCAGGAGCGGCATCCACGAGGCAGCGGCGTGCCAGTCATCCGGCGGGCCGAATGAGCCAAGGTGGGAGGCGCCGGGCGCGCCACTGGCGCATTGCTGCAGGCATAACCGGTCGAGCCAGCACAGACCGTCTTCCAATGCCTGCCAATCGCCAGCCGCCGCTTCGGCGAGTTTACGCCGAACGGTCGCCGCCACCGCCTCCGGCGTGCCTTCCCAGCGGAAAGGATGCCAGTCATCCGCGCCGTCCGGGGAGGCGAGCTCAGGCAGCATGCCCGCTGCCGGCCGCGCCAGGCAGCGATCCGGCAAAAGCAGCTCATCGCGGCTGCCGAGCAGGCGCACGACTTGCTGAAAGCCGCGTTCCGGCAGGGCGCGAGCGTCGAGCCCGATACTATACATAAGCTGAATGGGGGCATCAGGCAGGCCGCGATGCTCGCCATCCCACAGGCCATACTCGAAACAGACCGGATCGGAGGCGGAGACTTCCAGGCCGTAAATGGCGGGATCGTCCTCCGCCGGCTCGGCGACGAAGGCGGCGAAAATCGGTCCATCCTGCACGAAGGCGACGGGTGAAAAGGCGAGCGCCTCGCCGCGAGTTACCGTGGCGGGCCAGCAGAGCTCCGGCTGCATATCGTCGGGCAGCAGACGCCACTGCTGGGTGAGGCGGCGGCAGGCAGCCGATGCTCCGCTTACCGTCAGGCTCATATTGCACCAGGTGCCGATTTCATCCAGCGTGACGACGAAGGACAGCGCCGCTTCGCCGAGCTTGCCGTGCAGCGTGACGCCGCGGGTGACGCCATCGATTTCGAGCGGATCGAAGGTGAAGAAGAAACCGGCCTGGTCATCGCCGTCCGCGGCGGTGGCGTGAATATCCTCGCCGCTCGACGTGAAGGCCAGCGAACCCCAGCGCATATCGAGACCGCGCGTCTGGACCGCTACCCCGAGGGAGCGGCCATCGCGCACCACCAGCACGCGCAGATGACCGTTATCACAAATAAGACTACCGTCTTCCGAACGACGGCGTTCATGCCTCGCTATCGTCATAGTTACCTCTGTTCAGCTCCGGGTTCAGAGTACCGAACTCCAGGTTCCAAGTTCCAGGTTCGAAGTTCCGGGTTTGCAGTTCGGAGTTCGAAGTATGGAGTTGGACGCCTTTATTTTACTATATCGCTGTGTTTATTCCATACTCCATAATATTCTTTATTTCCTGCCGGAAACTTCTTGGGCGAGATACTTTCTAACCCGATAGCGGCAAAACAGCGGAATATCGGGTATAATACATCGAATTACTGTATGCTGCCGCCTCGACGCTGGAGGTTCGGAATGAGTTATCGTCTTTTATCGCTGCTGATCATCTCTGTGCTGCTGGCCGGCGCCGCGTTGGCAAAGCCGCGCGTTGACCCGCAAACATTCATCGATCGCTCGGATAAAATGTATTATTACCCGCAAGCGGCAGGCGTAACCGATCTCGCGGTGGATATCAATATTCCGCAGCTCGTCAACGATCAGGCGGCGGGTAAAGCGCTCATTACCTTTTGTTATCTGGAGGGCCGGCACGAGTTCGTCATCGGCAACCTGAACGAGCGGCAGGAAAACATACGTCTTGCGCTGCTCTCCCTGGTAGGACCGCTGGGCGAATACGTGGCGCCGCGCACCTCGGCGGAAACCTTTACCGGAATGAAGATCGGCGCCGTGAAGGTGCTGCGCCAGCTTTCCGGCCTGCCGGGAATGACTTATTATCAGCTCACCGGCACGCCGGAGGACGAGAAATCCCCACTGAAAGAATACCGCGTGCTGATCGATGAGCATGGGCTGGCCCACCAGGTAGAGACCGAGGGACGGGACGGCGGGGTCATGACCGCCCGCATCGTGAACACGCAGATCGGCGAGCATTGGTTCATCACGAAGATCAGCACCCGCATGATGAACAAGGACAGCGCGCAGTGGGAAATCGCGTCCATCAAATATCATGAAATAGAGGGCATCACTTTACCGGAAGAGATAGTAGTGCAGCACCGGAACGCCTTCGATCAGCCCATCAAGGAAATACCGGACTTCACCTTCACCTTCATGAATTACCGCATCAACACCGGCGATGCGGCCCGCCTGCTACCCGCTCCGGCGCCGGAACCGGCCGCGAAGCCGGAACCCGACTCGGCGCCGGAACCGGCCGTGGATCAAGCGCCGGCGGGAAATGCGGAAGCAAAGTAAATCACAAATCCCATAGCCATCGCCCCTGGGCCCGGCGCCGATAAATAACCATGCGTTCTGTAAGAGCATAATTCCTCATGTGATGAAACATGACGAGCGAACCTATTAGGTTTGAATCGACGAGGAATTATGCGCTTACAGGGCGCATGTTTTTTTAGCGATACCGGCTCCAGGGGCGATGCCCCTAGCTATGGTATCAGGGATTACACACAACCTGTAAAGCCTCCTCGAAAGCTCGATATCACCGCTGAAAAAGACGGATCCATTACGGCGAATACAACCTGCCGTAAATATGAAAAGTCTTTCATATTAACGCAACTTCTCCATACAGAAGGTGTCAATGAAAGTGAAAGAATACTGCAAAGGGCAGGTGAACGATATGCAGTGCTCAGACAAGAAAATCTGGTTGAGTGACGTACCCGACGCCGATCCCCGGTGGGCTGACCACCTGGTATCATGCGTATCATGCCGGACGGAAGCGAGAGTGGCCGGGCGCCTGCGGCAGGCAATGCAGGCGCTGCCCATGCAGGACGCGCCCGCGAAGGTCGGTGTTCGGTTGCAAGAGCGCCTTGCCGCGACTGGAGACCGGCGTCTGGGGTGCGACGAAACGCTGGAGCTGCTCGAGCCGTACCGCGAAGGTCTGCTCGCCGCCGCGGAGACCTTCCTGGTGGAAGATCATCTGCTCTGGTGCGCGTCCTGCGCCGAGGAGCTGGAGACGGCGGACATGCTGGCGGGCGCCATGCGCGCGCTGCCGCAGCTTGCGCCGCCGGAGAGCATCGCCCAGCGCATCGCTCTGGCAAGGGTACCCTGGTGGCAGCGGCTGTGGACGACGCCCGCGCCGTCTTGGAGTTTCGGCCGCCTGCTGCGGGCGGGAGGCGCGATGGCGGCGGCGGCGCTGCTGTTCGCGGTGATGATCAACTTCACCGGGAAGGACAGGCATCGCACTGCCGCTGATTACCGTAACCCTGAGAAACACACGACCCTGCCCCCTTTGCCGGATGATGAAGTCAAACCGAAGGAAGACGCGGCTGCGCCGGGCACGGATGTCGATATTGCGATTGTGGGACCGCGGCTTGCTAATGCTATGGTAACCCAGCCGGTCATAGCGGTGGCAACAGTTAATCAGGTTGACGCAGCGGTGGTAGATCGCGAGATCGACCGGACCCCGACTCCGATGTCGAAGGCGTTGCCGATACTGGCGGAATTCCGGCCCGAGACGGCGATTCAACCGCGGGGCGGCTCACCGAGCGAAATCGAGGCGGCCAACAGCAGGCCATCAGATGATTGGAAATGGATTCCGAATACAGAGCCGCCTAAAGTGGTTGCGAGCGCGCGCGATGCATTGTTGAAGCTCAACCGTGAGGCGAAGCTGGCTGACATCGACGAGCAGCTATCCTCGCTTGATTCATATGAAAAAATCGCCGCCGCGCGGCCCGAGCCATCCCGTACTGCCGGTCCGGCTCCGCTGCCGGTAGCCTCGACCGACGTAATAAGCGGAATACTCTCGGATGAATTGAAACGGAACGCGCAGCCGATGAAAACGGCGCCGATTACCGCGGTAAGCACCCATTCTGCGGAACGCAGCAACGAGGCGCTCTGGATCTATAAATAAGAAGTGGAAATGGTTCCGCAATATGATAACGGAACCATCGATTTGCCATGTGTGCCGGTGACTAAGCATTTCGAAGTTACCAGCGAGGAGATGGCGGGTAAAAGGCGAGAGCCATGATGCCATTATGCAAGAAAATACAGCATAACCCGCGTAATGCACCCGGTGCATTGCGTTTATGCTGTTATATAGTACTGTTAGCCATCGCGGCGAACGGCTGGGCGTTGGAGGGCGAGGTTAAATCCGAGGCTTCGCTGCTGACGCCGCTGGTCCCATCGATCACCCCGATGTACCTGGAAAAGACAGCCAATCCGATGGAATTCAACCAGGGCAATGGTTGGCAGGCCGGCGGCATTGGCTCGCAATACGACACCAGCATCGACAACGGCACGCTTAGTTTTCGCGGCGGCATGTTTTTCAGCCGGCGGACGGGTCCGAGCCAGGTGCTCGATCCCACCATGCCCCTGCCGGACAACCGGTTCGGCCAGCAGTGGAGCGGCGCGGATACCCGCGCCATCGGTGTACCGGGCGGCATGCTGTTCGGCGGCATGGGCGGCAACGCGCTGGATCAGGTGACCTTCCAGCGGATGAGTTACCAGGGACACGGCCTGTCGTTGAGCGGCAGTTATTCCCAGGTGGACAATAATTTCCAGGGGATGGACGATCTGGTGCAGCAGTTGGCATCCAGCGATCCGCAGAGCGCCGGATTGCTGGCTCGCGGCATGACGAGAACTAACATCAACGCCAGCTATACCGGCATAGACGGCGTGGAGCTGACCCACACCACCAATGCGCTGGTGAACGAGCAGTCGGGGCACAAGGAATACGGGCTGTCGCGGTCGGAGCAGGAAGACCGCCTGGTATATAACTTCGGGGACCGGCGAAGCTTTACCTATCGGCTTTACAGCAAAGACGAAGAGTGGGATCCGGCGATCGCGAAGAAGGACGGCAATGAACTCCGGCAGGAACAGTTCAGCCTGCGTTACGGATTGGCGCCGAAGTCGGAATTCTCGCTTAATCAGACGACGACCAGCACGACTGCCGGCGCCAACCAGACGGACGTCCGGAACGACAGCCTGGCGTTGAGCTGGAACGAGTGGAATAACTTCTCGTTCTCCGGCAACTACGGCAAAACCGTCACCGAGCAGACTGATATGGTGAATCAGGTGTTGAACCTGGCGATGTCCACCTCGGTGCTGCGCAACGTGCAGATCAGCGGGAACCTGGCGCAAAACGAGACTACACAGCCGAACGCCAACAAGGTGAAGAACAATCAGGCGAACCTGAACGTTGTCGCGCAGCTTACCCCGACGCTGCAGATTCGCAGCCTGTACAACGACATAGATGCGCCGGACAAAGGCAAGGTTACCACGCGCGACCAGCAGTTGATATGGTCCATATTGCCGCGCTGGACGCTCTCGACTCACCTGCTGAATATCGACAATTCCAAAGTCGGCGACTCCGATCGGCTGGAATACAGCCTGACCGGCGAGATCGGCACTGAAGCGCGGTCCCAGCAGGTGCGCCTGTCCTCGCGCACGGATTCGCTGCCCAACGACACGCGGCAGAACCGTTACGAAGTGAGCTACCAGCGCGACCTCGGATCGAAGGAGATGCCGGTAGCGCTGCGGGTACAGGTCGGCCAGTATAATCTCAACCAGCCGGACACGCGCAAAGATGGTAATCTGCTGACGGTGCAGCTTCTCACCCTGCGCCCGCTGCCGCGCGCCACCATGTCGCTCGGTTATTATAATGGGCCGACGCTGGGGGCCAATTACCTCGCCTACCGTGGGTGGGGGCAGAAGCCGTCCGGCAATATGGAAGTCTGGAACCCGACGAACTTCGTGCAATACAGCGAGACGGGCAGCGAGCTGACTTACGCGCTGACCGGATCGACGAAGCTGGTGCTCAAGCAGCTTTTCGGCGAGCGCGAGGATATTGGCCGGATCGATACCACGGAATATGGCGTAGAGCAGCAGATCGGGCCGGTGAAACTGCTGATCGGCCAGCGCAATACCGAACAGCCGGGTGACGCGCCGGACCTGCAGGAGGACTGGTGGCAGGCGAACTGGGCGCTGGCGAAGCCACTGCCGGAGTGGGCGGTCAACTCTACCCGGCAGTTGGCGTTCACCGACGCCGCCTCCTGGGGGCTGGCGCAGACGCCCGGCTGGGTGACGGCGCCGGCCGCGGGTTTGACGCTGGAGCGCCGTAGTGAAAAGGCGATTGGCAACAGCGCGGATGTATATTCTGCCCGCTTCGCGCGGATGTTCGGTTCCCGTCTTTTCCTGCAGTCCAGTTACGAGCGCAACCCGCGCAAGCCGGACAAGCCGAACGAGATCGATCTCGTCGAGCGCGAGTTGGTGCACCTGGGCTTTGCCGCGCGACCCAATCTGCTGGCCTATGTCCGCTACCTGCGGGAAAACCGGCTGGACGCGCAGTCAGATCTGCTCACCCGTTCGATCGGCATCGTCGGCACGCTCTCGAAGTATGAGAAGTTGCACCTGCAGGTGGACCTGCTGTCGCGCAATTCCGGCGGCAAGGAACAGTCGGGCACGGGTTACATGGCCGGCTACGAGCGGAGGATGAGCGACGAAGATACCTTCTCGCTGAAATATCGTTATCTTCCCGAAGCCTTCAGCGCGCCGGAGAATCGCGTTCGCCTGGAAGCGAGCTTGCAGCACGCGTTCTGATAATTCTCTCCCCCCTGCCTCATCTCCAGATTTTGGTAGATAGGGTTTTCTCTTCACCGGCGGTCCCTGTATAATATAGATTGCATCCGGCGAGATATCAGTGCATGCAGAGGGTCCGCATGATCTCCATTATCGTGCTCAACTGGAATAAGGTGGATTATTCACGCCGCTGCCTGGAGAGCCTGTTTTTCACCAAGGGGGTCGATTTCGAGATCGTCGCGGTTGATAACGGCTCGACGGATGGAACAGCGGAGTATCTGCGAGCGTTCAGCCGGCAAGCCGCCGAACGCGGGACGCCGATAACGGTGCTGTTGAACACCCACAATGCAGGCGCAGCGGGGGCGCGCAACCAGGCGCTGGAATCGTGCAACGGGTCGGAAATCGCCTTCATCGACAACGATATCATATTGCGCGACCGGGGCTGGCTCGTCCGATTGAGCCGCGCATTATACGCCGACGCGCGGACGGCGCTGGTCACCCCCAAGCTGCTTTTTCCCTTTCCGCCATGCGACATCGAGCACATCGGCGTCGCCATCTCGCCCAACGGGCGGGTCGGTTACCTGGGGCGAGGCGCCGCGCGGACAGATCCACAGTTCAATATTGCCCGCGAGCTGCAGAACACCACCAGCGCCTGCGTGCTGGTGAAGCGCGCGGTGCTCGACGAGGTGGGCGTCTTCGACGAAACCTTCGACCCTGCGCAATTCGAGGATCTCGATCTGTTTTATCGCATGAGGGCTAACGGCTATCGCCTGCTTTACGAGCCGTCGGTGGAGATGTACCACTTCGAGAATGTCACTACCGACGGCTCCACGCAGCTCAAGTTCAAGTACCTGACCATCAAGCACGGGATGGAATTCAAGCGGCGCTGGCAGTACCTGTTCGCCGCGGAGGATGGTCCGGACGACGAAGCATTACGCTGGGCCGCGCTTCCGCGCTTGCGCATCGACGAACTCGGGGAATTGGAGATAAGGCCGTAACCGGATCTTCCGGGGGCGCCTCACCTCATCCCCCTTCCTTGCGAAGGAAGCCGGTTCCCCAGGATGTTGTCCTGGACTGGTGAATAGCAGCCTTTCAGGCAGCAGGGGTTTTCCAGAGCCGATTCCCAAAGTCGTTGCCTTGGGCTGGCTAATTCGAGCCTTTCAAACTCTATCTCATCCATACCGCCCAACCACCCAACCAATCATCCAATCTTCCATTCTTCCCGTCCCTTTGCTACAATGCGATATCCCACCTTATAAAGGTTACTGACCATGAAGAAAGTGCCTATCCTCTCACCCGCGGAAGCCGTGGCCTTAATTCCTGATGGTTCGACGATGGCGGTCGCCGGCTTCGTTGGGTGCGACCATCCGGAGGAGCTGACCTTCGCGCTGGAGGAGCGGTTCGCCCGCGAGGGGAAGCCGCGGGGGCTGACGCTAGTCTACGCCGCCGGGCAGGGCGACGGCAAGACGCGCGGCATGAACCACCTGGCTGGGGAGGGGATGCTCAAGCGCGTGGTCGGCGGGCACTGGAACCTGGCGCCGGGCATGGGCAAGCTCGCGCTGGAGAACAAAATCGAGGCCTACAACTTCCCGCAAGGCGTGATCAGCCACCTTTACCGTGACATCGCCGCCGGCAACCCGGGCACGCTGACGCACATCGGGTTGGGCACCTTCGTGGACCCGCGCCATGGCGGCGGCAAGCTGAACAGCTGCACGACAGAGAACCTGGTGGAGTTGGTTGAGCTGGGTGGGCGCGAGTGGCTGCTCTACAAGGCCTTTCCCATCGACGTTGCACTGCTGCGCGGCACCACCTGCGACTCCTTCGGCAACATCGCGCTCGATGACGAGGTGACCACCTGCGAGGTGCTCTCCATCGCGCAGGCGGCGCGCAACTGCGGCGGCAAGGTGATCGTGCAAGTCGATCACTTTGTAGAGGATTTCTCGCGCAACCCCAAGGCCATCGACATCCCCGGCATCTTCGTGGATGCGGTGGTGCAGGGCAGTAAAGAGCGGCACATGCAGACCTTTGCCGAGCAGTTTAATCCCACCTACATCACCCAGGGCGATGCGAGCAAAATCGAGCTGCCGCACCTGGAGGACGGCCCGCGCCGCTGCATCTGCGCGCGCGCCTTCCGGGAGTGCCGCACAGGGATGATCGTCAACCTGGGCATCGGCATGCCGGAAGGTGTGGCGATGATCGCGAAGGAGCAGGGGAAGCTGGAAACGCTGGTTTTCACCGTGGAAGCGGGCGCTATCGGCGGGGTGCCGGCCTCCGGCTTGAGCTTCGGCGCCAGCGTCTACCCGCAGGCGATCATCGACCAACCTTACATGTTCGATTTCTATAATGGCGGCGGACTGGATATCGCCTTCCTGGGTATGGCCGAGTGCGACGTGCAGGGCAATGTAAACGTGAGCAAGTTCGGTGGGCGCATCGCCGGCGCCGGCGGCTTCATCAATATCTCGCAGACGGCGAAAACGGTGGTCTTTCTCGGCGCCTTCACCGCCGGCGGGCTGGAAACGGCTTTTGCGGATGGCAAGCTCTCCATAATCACCGAAGGCAAGGCGCGGAAATTCACCCGAGAGGTCGAGCAAGTCACCTTCAGCGGTTCCTACGCCGCCGCCCAGGGCAAAACCGTGCTCTACATCACCGAGCGCGCCGTTTTCCGCCTGGGAGAAAACGGGCCGGAGCTGATCGAAATCGCCCCCGGCATCGACCTGCAGCGCGATATCCTGGCCCACATGGCCTTCCAACCGGCCATCTCGCCCGACCTGCGCGAAATGCCGGTCGAGTGTTTTAGGGAAGTGGATTTGCGAGTTTAAGCAAGGTTTGGAAGCGAGATTCTCAGTCTGGAAGGAGGCGAGAGCCCCGCTCGTTAACAGGTAAGCCTCACTATCATCGGCGGGGCTCTCGCGCCCTTCCAGACTGAGAATGTGCCTTCCAACGCCTGCATATTTGATAAAAATGCCTGAGGAGAAACATATGCGCAATGTTGTAATGTTCGCTCCCGCTCGCACGCCCATCGGCGACATCGGCGGCTCGCTCGCCAGGGTCTCCGCCGTTTCGCTGGGCATTACCGCCGCGTCCGCCTCGCTTGACCGCGCCGGTATCGCCCCCGACCAAATCGACGAGGCAATCTTCGGCAACGTGCTGCAGGCCGGCCAGGGCCAGAATCCCGCGCGCCAGATCGCCCTCGGCGCCGGCCTGCCGCGGAGCGTGCCCGCCTTCACCGTGAACAAGGTCTGCGGCTCCGGCCTGAAGGCGGTGGACCTGGGCTGGCAGAGCATCCTGCTGGGCCGCGCGGACGTAATACTCGCCGGCGGCGTGGAGAGCATGAGCCAGGCGCCGTACCTGCTCCCCGCCATGCGCGACGGCGCCCGCCTGGGACACGCGCAGGTTATCGACTCGGTAGTGGCCGACGGATTGACCGACGTCTTCGGCCAGTACCATATGGGTATCACCGCGGAAAACCTTGCCGCTCAATTCGGCATCTCCCGCGCAGAACAGGACGCCTTCGCCGTTAATAGTCACCAGCGGTATGCGGCGTCGATAGCACTCGTTCAACAGGAAATCGTCCCCGTCACAATCAAAGGCCGCAAGGGCGAAACGGTGGTTAATATTGACGAGCACCCCCGCCCGGACACCAGCATGGAGAAACTGGCCGTCCTCCGCCCCGCCTTCAAGCCGGACGGCGCCGTCACTGCCGGCAACGCCTCCGGCATCAATGACGGCGCCGCCGCCGTGCTGCTCATCGCGGAAGAAGCGTGCCCCGCACGCGCGAATGCCACCTTGATCCGCGGCGTCGCCGTCGCAGGCTGCGATCCCGCGACCATGGGCCTGGGCCCGGTCTTCGCCGTCCGCAAGCTCCTAGCGGAGCAGCAGTTGACCGTCGCCGACATCGATCTGTGGGAGCTGAACGAAGCCTTCGCCGCGCAGTCGCTGGCCGTTCTCCACGAGCTGGAGCTCGATCCGGCAAAGGTCAACGTCAACGGCGGCGCCATCGCCCTCGGTCATCCCATCGGCGCCAGCGGCGCCCGCATCCTGGTCACTCTCTTCCACCAGATGAAGCGCCAGGGCGCCGCCCTCGGCATCGCCGCCCTCTGTATCGGCGGCGGCATGGGTATTGCGATGTTAATCGAAAACAGATAAGGTGCGGGCCTAAGATTCTCAGTCTGGAAGGGTGCGGGAGCCCCGCCCGTGTTTTGGGAAGCCTGCCTATAATCGGCGGGGCTCTCGCCTCCTTCCAGACTATGAATGTGCCTTCCATCGCTGGCGTATAGCGATCTATTGTTTAACAAGCCAATTGGCGGGTATAATAAGGTACGCATGTTCCTCGTACCTGCCGACCATCTCCCGCCCTTCCGCCGTTGCACGATAAGCGCAACACCATCCGGGCGGACAAATAGCCTACCTATCTTTTTGACGTTTTTTTCACGCTTTCACGCTCGAAAGGTAATTTGTCATGAATATCGACATCGTTGGTGTAATCGGCGCCGGCGTCATGGGCGGCGGCATTGCCCAGTTCTTCGCCGAGCGCGGGGCGCGCGTGCTGCTGTGGGACATGGACCCCAACGCCCTCTGGCAAGGCATCGGCAGAATTTACGAGCGACTGAAGAAGAGCGCGGAGAGGGGCGCCTTGACGGAGGAGCAGGTGCAGGAAATAATGTCCCGGCTGGGCGGGGTCGAGGATCTGTCCGCGTTCCGTCCGGCGGACCTGGTGATCGAGGCGATTGTGGAGGACACTGCGGCGAAAAAGTCGCTGCTCGTAAAGCTGGGAGAGGCTGTCTCAGAAGAAACGATCATCGGCACCAACACCAGCTCGTTGAACGTCACCGATCTTGCCGTTGCCTGTCCGCATCCCGAACGCTTTCTGGGCATCCACTTCTTCAACCCGCCCACGAAACTGGAGTTGGTGGAAGTGGTGCCGGCGCCGCAGACCGCACCAGCGATCGTCGAAACGGTGAAGGGATTCCTGCGCGACTGCGGAAAAACTCCGGTAGTGGTGAAGGATTCGCCCGGCTTCATCGTCAACCGCCTGCTGCTGCTGCTGATCAACGAGGCGGCGCGCATGGTTGATGAAGGCGTCGCCACCGCGGCCGACATCGACACCGCCATGCGTCTGGGCGCGCTGCACCCCGCCGGTCCGCTGGCGGTCGCCGACCTGATCGGACTCGACACCTGCGAGCACATCCTGGAGGTGCTGCGCGGCACGCTGGGCGAAAGCTCCTACACCCCTGCCCAGAGCATAACCATCCGCGTACGGGAAGGCAAGCTAGGCCGTAAAAGCGGCGAAGGGTTCTTTGCCAAGTAAGTGCATTGATTATGCTCTTATATATAGCTCCTGTCAGGTGGTTGAGTAGGCAAGTAAGCTTTTCGATTCTTTCCACAGCTACCATGCCGTATCGAAACCACCGCGTTGACGGGTAAGCTTCACGTGAACGGGCGCTATATGAGAGGTGGTCTCGATACGGCTCGATAGCTGTGTATGGCTTTCGAAATAGCTTTCCTGCCTACTCGACCACCGGAACGGGCGCTGTAAATCAATTCAGGTCCAGGCTACAGGTAAGGAGAACGCCATGATCATCTCCGGTTCCATCTGTCTCGTCACCGGCGCCGGCCGCGGCATCGGCCGGCAGGTCGCCGTCGACCTGGCGCGCTCCGGCGCGCTGGTTTATGCCTGCGATATCTCCGGCGCGGCGCTGGCGGAACTGCAAGCGGAAGCCGAGGGGCTGCCGGTGTCGTTTGCGGTATGCGATGTGGCGGATGAAGTCTCGGTAACGGACCTGTTCGCCCGGGTAGCCGCGGAGCACGGGCGGCTGGACGTGCTGGTTAACAACGCCGGCATTACCCGCGATGGATTGCTGGTGAAGGTGAAGGACGGCGAGGTGAAGAAGATGCCGCTGGCCGATTTTCAGAGCGTCATCGACGTCAACCTGACCGGCTCCTTCCTCTGCGGGCGCGAGGCGGCGGCGCTGATGGCGCGGGGGAACGGCGGGGTGATCGTCAACATCTCCTCCATCTCGCGCGCCGGCAACTTCGGGCAGACCAATTACGCGGCCTCGAAAGCGGGCGTGGACGCCATGACCGTCACCTGGGCAAAAGAGCTGGCCCGCTACCATATCCGCGTGGCCGCTATTGCGCCGGGCTACATCGGCACCGAGATGGTGCGCGCCATCAAGCCCGAGACGCTGGAGAAGATCGTCGCCCAGGTCCCGCTCAAGCGCCTGGGCGAGCCGGATGAAATTTCACATGCCGTGCAGTTCATCATCGAAAATGACTTCGTCAACGGCCGCGTGCTGGAAATCGACGGCGGTTTGCGGATATAATCCCTGGGATCGCAGGCGTCCCGCACCTGCCTTGTAGGAAAGCTTACCTGTGACGGGGCAGGCGCGGGACGCCTGCAATCCCAGGAAGACCATTCATGACCGCACAATTCGACGACATCATGGCCACCCTCGGCTTCGACGATACGCCCGCCGGCTGGCGCGAGGCGTGGGAAGAAGCGCAGGCGACGTTCCCTGGTGACGTGCCGTTCCTGGCGGAGGACTTCATTGTGGAAGCCTGCCGTTTTTGCGGTCATCCGGAGGGGATACGCCGGGAGTTGTTGCGGGCGACGGCGCTGATTGTGAACGACCGGAAGCTCGAGCAAATCGCCTGGTTTCTGCATCAGCTTTATTATCGCGACCCCATGCCGCCCGGGAATGAAGTGTTCGCCTGGCCGTTTGTCGCCAACGTGCTGGCCGAACCTTACTCTATGATCCCCGCGCTAGTATTACTGGCCGGCGTGCCGCGCCTGCGCGCGCTGCACGGGGAGCGCGGCATCGCGGAGGAGGTGACCCGCGATACCTTGCGCGATATCGAAATCTGGATGCGCCATTTCCGCCGCGGTAACGGCTACTGGGGCCTGAGGAACATGGGCTGGCCGACCAATCACTTCGCGGGCCGGCTTTATCGGATTGGGCGCCTGGAATTCATCTACATACAGTATAGCGGGCCGGTGCGTGCCTTCCTCCATCGGGAAACAGGTCGCGTGGCCGCCTTATGGGCAGGCCAGGCGAAGGTGCGGCGCGACGGTTATATCGACGGCACCAATGACATCTTCGATGAGGAAGCGCGCGAGGTGGAATTTTCGCTGACCGATGAGGAGGCTGAAGGTTACCTGATAAATCCCCTGGGCCTGGTGACCTGGCAGCGGGTGATCCTTCCGCTGGCCGAGTGGCGTCCGGCGCTGTTTCCCGGCGATCCGGTCATCGATATCCACATCCCGGAAGACGGCAAGATGGATTTCGACGCCTGCGGCGAGTCGTTGCGGCAGGCGCAAACCTTCTTCCTCAAGCATTTCGCAGAGCGCCCGCCCGCGGTGGCCTTCGTCTGCGGCACCTGGTTCTTCGATTCGCAGTATCAGCTATTACTGCCGGAGGATTCGAACATCGTCCGCTTCCAGCGCGAGTTCTACCGCCACCCGCTGCTCTCCTACGATCGGGAACCCTTCTGGAGAGTTTTCGGTGAAATGCCGGAAGACTTATCCGCCGCCCCGCGCGACACGGCGCTGCGCCGGGCGATGCTGGACTTCAAACAGTCCGGCGGCCTGCTCTGCAGCGCGGCGGGATTCTGCCTGATTGACGGGATGAAGTGGGGGAACCAGCGTTATCAACGGAACTTGAGTATTACCTGAATATTTCATATCGACAGGAGATATTCACCAATGGAACAACCGATTATTGTGCATTATCGTAATACGATCGATGAATTCATTGCTGCTCAAACGCTGAATCGGCAATGGATAAGAAAGCGCAATATGCCGAAAAATGTTTTTGTAATTATTATATTGGTAGTTACTTTCAGCTATTTTATCTTTAGTAGTTGGGCACAGATGAGTAAAACAGATATAGACCGCTTTCTATTCACACTCATTCCAGTGGTGATATTTATAATAGGAATTATTCTGACTATTAATCTGTTAACTAAGAAGGTATGGAAAGACACCTTTGAAAAGTATCCAGTCAAAAATAAAGAAGTCGAATATTTGATTAGTAGTGATGGTATTCAAAGTAAGAATCCACTCTCATCCTTTGAAATGCTTTGGGACAATATAATTACAGTTTTGCACGGGAGAACAGGCTTCTTGTTATTTACACATCCACAAATCACGCATTGGATACCAAATCATGGTTTTGAGAATGAAGATGCAATCTCTTCCTTTGTGACAATAGCGAAAAGTAAGGTGAAGAAATACTATAAGGTTTAATGGTGTTGCCAATCTTCTATCAGTGCAGGTTGTATCTGTATGCTCGACTGGATGGCATGGGGAAGAGCGTTATCAAGGTAATCAGAGCATTCTCTGAATAGCTGAATTGTGTTTGTCGGAGGTTTTTAATGATAGAGCAACCGGTTACCGTTCATTATCGCTTTACGATGGATGAGTTCATTACCTCACAAACGATGGGTCGGCGACGGATGAAGAAAGCAATCATGCTTATTTGTTTAATAATAGCAATTATTATTATTCTTACTATTGGTTATGCCAACATCATTTTGAGTTGGAACTTATTCAAAAGTGGTTTCTATAATATTATAACTATCTTTAGTTCAATCGCTATATTTATGTCTATAATTATATTCTATTTAACATTAGCATATCAGAAAACATTGAATAATGCCTTTGAACAATATCTTGCGAAAAATATGGAAGTAGAATATCGTTTTTCAACAGAAGGTATCCAGAGTGTCACCTCAATATCTCACTCAGAAATGTTGTGGGAAAATATATCAGAAATTGTTCAAGTAAAACAAGGCTTCATGTTATTTACGAATTCACAGATTATGCATTGGATTCCAATTCATGGTTTTGAGAATCAAGGTGCTGTCTTGGCTTTTATGACTATGGCGAAAGAAAAGGTGAATAATTTTCGTCAACTATAGATCATCCACATACTGCTGCACAGTAACTTATTTCTATATTTATGCAAAGGTTGTCTGCTATAGGATCAACTCAAAACTCAAAACTCAAAACTCAAAACTCTTCCCATCCCTACCGCTGCATCGCCACCTTAAAAGCCTGCTCCAGGTTCTGCACCGAAACGCACTTGATCGCCTGCTTCTTCCCGCCGGGCAGCTTGCCGGGGGGCAGCAGGCAGGTGGAGAAACCCTGGCGGGCGGCTTCCAGCACGCGGCGGTCGGCGTGGGAGACGGTGCGCACTTCGCCGGTGAGGCCGACTTCGCCGAAGCAGACCACTTCGGGATCGATAGGTACGTCCCGGATGCTGGAAGCCACTGCCAGCGCCATCGCCAGGTCGGTTGCCGGCTCGAAGGCCTTCAGTCCGCCGGGAACGTGGATGAAGACATCGTGTTGGCCCAGCGGGAAGTGGCAGCGCTTTTCCAGCACGGCGAGGACGTGGGCCACGCGCTTGATATCCACTCCGTTGGCATTGCGGCGAGGCGCGCCGAAGCCGGATGACGAGGTGACCAGCGCCTGCACCTCCGCCAGCAGCGCGCGCGTTCCCTCCATCACCGCCACCACGGCGGAGCCGGGGGTCCCGAGCTGCCGCTCGCTGAGGAAGGCGGCGGAGGGGTTGGGCACCTCCTCCATGCCGCGGTCGCCCATGGTGAAGATGCCGATCTCATGGGTGGGGCCAAAGCGGTTCTTCACCGCATGCAGCGTGCGGTAATTGAAGTCGCGGTCGCCCTCCAGCTCCAGCACCACGTCCACCATGTGCTCGAGCACGCGCGGGCCGGCGATCTGCCCCTCCTTCGTCACGTGGCCGATGAGCAGCACGGTGGCGCCGGTCTCCTTCGCCGCGCGGATCAGCCGCAGCGCGGTGGCGCGCACCTGGCCCACCGAGCCGGGCGCGGACTCGATGCGGCCGTCGAAGGTGGTCTGGATGGAGTCGATCACCGCCAGCGCCGGCTTGTGCAGGTAGATGTGCTGCAGGATGGGATCGAGCTCCACCTCCGACAGCGCCAGCATCTCCTCGTGCATGGTCTTCAGCCGCTCGCTGCGCATGCGCATCTGCTGCAGCGACTCCTCGCCGGTGACGTAGAGGGTGCGGTGCCCCGCGCAGGCCAGCGCGTAGCCGACCTGCAGCAGCAGCGTGGATTTGCCGATGCCGGGATCGCCGGCCAGCAGGATGGCGGAGCCGGGCACCGCGCCGCCGCCCAGCACGCGGTCGAACTCGCCCACACCGCTGGGACGACGCGGCTCCGCGCCGGGCGGCACGTCGCTGATCGGCACCGCGGCGGAGGTGGCGATCTTCGGCACATCGGGTAGGGGAGCTTTGGCGGAGACAGGCGGCGCCACTGCCTCTTCAACGAGTGTGCCCCACCCGCCGCAATCCGGGCAGCGCCCATGCCAGCGCAGTTGCTGGCTCCCGCATTCCTGGCAGACGTAGGTGACGGTTTTCGGCATGGCGTTATCGTATCATAGCGAATGGGGTTTTGTCAGGAAAGCCGAACAATGAAATAGCATCAGAGATGTGGAATCCCCAGGTCTTTGCAGATCTTATAGACCAGTCGATCGGCGATCTCCGTGTGCCTGGGAATAGATGATCGTCTGTTTTGAGCCGGGTTGGACCACCAGGAATGACTACTGCCTTCGCGTATAAACACACATCCCTGCTGGCGAAGATGTTTGAGTAAGTCCCCCCGCTTCATATCACAACCGACACTTCCGTATAGTCAGGCGCCGCCGCTTTGATCGCTTCCTCGCGATTAAACTCGAGCGCCTCTTTCAGCGTGACTTTCAGACTATGAAGCAGTTCTTCCCGTGTCGGTTCCTGGCAGTTCACGCCCGGCACTTCTTCGATCCAACCAATCCACCAATCGCCGGCTCTTTTCGTGACCGCCGTATATGTATTCGGCATTTCCCTCATCTCCGTCTCATTATACTCCATTTGGCATCCTGTTGCACTGTCTGACATTCCATGAATGCGCAGCCCGCATCTGTAGACACCTTGACCACCGGCGCATATAATGAGCGCGCAAAACTATGATTGAACAATCCCAAATACGAAATTTCTGCATCATCGCCCACATCGACCACGGCAAATCCACGCTGGCGGACCGCCTGCTGGAGTATACCGGGGTGGTGACGGAGCGCAACAAGGCGGAGCAGATCCTGGATTCCATGGAGCTGGAGCGCGAGCGCGGCATCACCATCAAGGCGAGCGCCGTTGCGTTGACCTACCATGCGAAGGATGGCAAGGATTACGAGTTGAACTTGATCGACACCCCCGGGCACGTGGACTTCCACTACGAAGTCTCGCGCAGCCTGGCGGCCTGCGAAGGGGCGCTGCTGGTGGTGGACGCCGTGCAGGGGGTGGAGGCGCAGACGGTGGCGAACTGCATCCTCGCCAACGAGCAGCATCTGCAGCTCGTTCCCATCATCAATAAGATCGACCTGCCCAGCGCCGATCCGGAACGCGTGAAGGGCGAGATGGAGGATGGGCTATCGATCCCCGGCGAAGAAGCGATCCTCGCTTCCGCGAAAGAGGGAATCGGCACCGAAGATATTCTGGAAGCCATCGTGGCGCGCATCCCCGCGCCGTCCGGCGACCGTGACAAGCCGCTGCAGGCGATGATCTTCGACTCGCACTTCGACTCCTATCGAGGCATTATCGCCTACGTGCGCGTGCGCAACGGAATTCTCCGTGCCGACTCACGCATTCAGTTAATGTCAACCGGAAAGATTTTTGAGGCGCAGGAAGTCGGGCGCTTCACCCTTGGCATGAACCCGACCGGCGAGTTGGGGGCGGGCGAAGTAGGCTATGTGGCGGCGGGCATCAAAAGCCTGGGAGATGCGCCGGTGGGCGACACCATCACCGACGCCGCGCGTCCCGCGCTGCGGGCGCTGCCCGGCTTCCGCGAGGCGAAACCGATGGTCTTCTGCGGCCTCTACCCGGCGGATAGCGCCGATTACCCGGTGCTGCGCGAGGCGCTGGAGAAGCTGCAGCTCAACGACGCCGCGCTCGCCTTCGAGCCGGAAACCTCTACCGCGCTGGGCTTCGGCCTGCGCGCCGGCTTTCTCGGCCTGCTGCACATGGAGATTGTGCAGGAGCGGCTCGAGCGCGAATACAACCTGGACCTGGTCGCCACCTCGCCCAGCGTGGTCTACCGCGTCACCACCACTAAACAGGAAGTCATCATGGTGGACAATCCGGCCATGATGCCGGAGCCGCATATGATCAACACTATCGAGGAGCCCTTCGTGGGGGCGACCATCATCGCGCCCAGCGAATATATCGGCGCCTGCATGGAGCTGGCGCAGGACCGGCGCGGGATTTACGAATCGATGGAATACGCCGGCACCAACCGCGTCATCATCAACTACGAGCTGCCGCTGGGCGAAATCCTGCTCGATTTCTTCGACCAGCTCAAGTCGCGCACCCGCGGCTACGCCTCCTTCGACTACGAGTTCATCGGCTATCGCGATGCCGACTTGGTGAAGGTGGTGATGCTGGTGAACGGCGAGCCGGTAGACGCGCTCTCCTTCATCACCCCGCGTGACCGCTCGCAGAAACGCGGCGCGGCCATGGCGAAGAAGCTGAAAGAAGTGCTGCCGCGCCAGATGATCGAGATCCGCATCCAAGCGGCCATCGGCGCCAAGATCATCGCCTCCGAATCCGTCCGCCCGCTGCGCAAGGACGTGCTGGCCAAGTGCTACGGCGGCGACATCACCCGCAAGCGCAAGCTGCTGGAAAAGCAGAAAGCCGGCAAAAAGCGCATGAAGAGCATCGGCAGCGTGGAAGTGCCGCAGGAAGCCTTCATGAGCGTGCTGCGGCTAGAAGACTAAGGCTCGGGAATTGTAATCACAAACCGGCTTTTTGCCGGGTCCCAGCAAATCCGGTCCCTGTTATCATCCCACCAGGCGGAGTACCGTGCGGCCATACCGGCAAGTATATCCGAGCGTTGTAAGCGGGCGAATGCCCGATCCTCGTCGGTGATGCCGAAATGCTGCCCGGTGAGCCGGCCCAATTCGGAAGACGCTGCCGTTCTCACTCTTGACCTCTCATACGGACGCTCGGGGTCGTCTGTGCCGTTGAGGATTCCGATGAACAACCGCAAGCAGCGAACATTGCCTTGCCTGGCCAGCGCGCCGGCCAGCTCAAACCGGCACACCGTATCTTTCTCCGTCTCAACCTGCGCGTCGAGGGTTTTTATTTCCTCCGCGGAGAGGCGAGTGAGCCCGCCTGCCAGGTAATGAAGCGCGCCGGCGCGAATGCCGGCTTGCGGTGAGGTGAGCAGCATGACGTGATCCGGGTAATGGTTTCGGCATAACGTCCAGGCCAGCCAGAAGCCGGTATCTGGATCTTGCTCGACGGTAAGTATCTCGGTGAGGGCAGGCACGGCTTGCGGGATTTCATTGCTCCAGAAGAATTGCACCGCGGCTTTCCGCACGATGCTCTCCTCCGCTTTGAGGTAGGGAACCACCTCCGGAACGGCGGACAGCGCGTGAAGGTTGGCGAGTGCCCGGATCGCATCCGCTTTCACCTGCGGGCTGGCATCACGTTGCAGGACTTTCAACGTCAGCATGGCGACTTCCGGGGCATCATGCCGGCCGTATCCAATGATGTAGACGCCGGAAAGGCGAATCTGCTCGTTCTCCGCTTGCAGGATATCCGGTTCCAGCTTCATTACGGATTCGGGGCCGAATCGCCAGAGGATCGCCCCATAATATGTCGCCGGCGAGTAGTGATATGCCTGTGCCTTCGGTTGCTGCTTGAGCGAGGCGATGATCCAGGCAGTAACCTGGTCTTTTTCGGCTTCAAGTTGACGGTATACCCGCTCGGCTGCATCGATTTCTTCTTGTGAAGGCGCTATACCGCGGAAATAATACGAGGTGGCGGAATAGATTAACGAGCCGTAATCCTGCGCGAGAAGCAGTGCCGGCTCCTGACCTTGAATTCTCGATAAACTCAGGATGAGCAACAGCGCGGTGACAATGTGCCTCATGATACACTCCTGTGTTGTATACGAATTAAGTGATGAATTCGTTACACGCATCCGGCAGTGTTTTCGACCCTAATCGATCATCACCCCTTGTGCTCGTAAACTATCCCGTAACTGATCGGTATTCACCTCCCTGAACGACACCCCCTCCCGCAGCGCCTGCACCGCGGCTACTCCCGCCGCCTCTCCGGTAGCGGCGGCAACAGGTTGAATCCGAGTCGCGGAATGCGCCTCGTGCGTTGAGGAGATGGGACGGCCGGCCACGAGCAGGCCGTCGATTTGCTGCGGAACCATGGCGCGGTAGGGGATGGTGTAATATTCGCCGAAGGGCACTTCCTTCATGATGGTGCCGGCGCCGGCGGGATTGTGGATGTCCACCGGGTAGGCGGAGCAGGCGATGGCGTCGGGGTATTTGGTCAGGTTGACCAGCTCTTCCTCGGTGATCACGTGCTCGCCGACGATGCGGCGGGTCTCGCGCACACCGACCTGGGTTCCGGTCATCAGCAGCCAGGCGCTCTCGAAGCCGGGCACAGTGGTGGTGAGCCAGCCTACCATCTCCCGCACCTGCCGCTGCCCCTCGATCTCCGCGGCGGTCAGGTCGTCGCGGTCGGTGCCCAGGAACTTGAGCAGGCGCGTGGTGTTGAAGTGCACCTGGTCGGGGTGGGGGGTGTCGAACCACAGCACGTTCTCGCGCGGGTTGGCGATCAGCCCGGCATCTTTATCTCGCTTGTAGAGAGCATTGATCTCCTCGCGGGGGGGCATGCGGCGCATGTCGACGCCGGCCATGCGGAAATGCAGGCTCATCGGCATCACCAGGCCGTCTTCTTTGCGGCCCATCTCAAACGGCGCGCCCGCGCGGGCAGCCACGTCGCCGTCGCCGGTGGCGTCGATAACCAGCTTGCCGGATAGCTCTTCACGCCCTGATTTGCTGTGGGTGACGATGCCGGCCACGCGGTCCCCATCCAGCATGGCATCGGTGATGAAGGTATGCAGCCGCAGCTTCACCCCGGCCTCCAGGCACATCCGCAGCCAGATATGCTTCAGCCCCTCGACGTCGAAGCCGAAGTGCCGGATGCCCGCGATGTGGGTGCCGGCTTTGTAGCCAAAGGGGTATTTCGCCAGCCGCTCGAGCAGATCGCCCCAGATACCCGCGATGACGGGCCGGTCGCCCGCGTAGTGGCTCATGAAGGGAAAGACGAATCCGGCGGTGCCCATGCCGCCGAGGAAGCCATAACGCTCCACCAGCGTCACGTCCGCCCCCAGTCGCGCCGCCGCAATCGCCGCCGCCACCCCAGCCGGCCCGCCGCCGGCCACGATGATATCTGCCTGTGAAGAAAAGGTTGGTTCCATAACTCTCTGTCTCCAAACCACCGAGCCGGAACCAATATTACCTTTTTATCGAAATACTGAATACTGTGTGGAGTTGCGTGCAATTACACGGACACTTATCACTTATCACTTCGCCTCGTGGTAAGCTTCCTCGGCGTTAACCGCCCACAGCTTATCCTTCGCCGTCACCCCGGCCAGGATATTCTCCACCGCGCCCATGGCGGTGAGCATGGAATGGTCCATGTTGTTGTAGCGGTGCATGCCGTTGCGGCCAATGAGGAAGAGGTTCTCGTATCTATCGGTGAATTCGCGTATCCGGTCGAACCTGTTATAGCTGCCGAAGTATGCGGGATAGGCTTTTTGCACGCGGATGACGGTGGTATCGAGCACGTCCGCCGGATCGGCCACCCCGATAGCCGCTAATTCCTGCAGCGCCAGGCGGGTGAAGTCTTCATCTCCGGTCCGCCACATTTCGTCGCCTTCCGTGCAGAAATACTCCATGCCGATCCATGCGGTGTCCGCATCGGCAACCATGTATGGGCTCCAGTTGTTGAATATCTGCAGCCGGCCCACCTTCACGTCCGGCTCCTGGATGTAGATCCAGTTGTCCGGCACGATGCCGTTTACCGTTTTGCGGTCGGTGGTATTCTGCAGCTTCAACCGCTTGAGCAGCACGCCGACGGTGATGAAATCGCGGTATTGCAATCCCTGCGCCACCTCGCGCACCGGATCTGGCGCTATGTCCTGCATTGCCTCGATAAGGTCACGCACCGGCATGGAGGAGAGGACGTAATCCGCGCGAATCGTTTCCAGCTTGCCTTTCGCGTTCTCGATGGCCGCGCCGGCGATACGGCCGCCCCTCGCGATCAAACCGACGGCTTTTGTGTTCACGCGGATATCCGCCCCTTGCTCGTGCACCTGGCGGGCGACGGTTTCCCAGAGCTGCCCAGGGCCATATTTGGGGTAGAGGAAGGATTCGATCAGGCTTGTTTCTGTGCCTTTTTGCTCGATGCCCCCCTTCGTCGGCGCCATGCTCTTCAGCGCATGCAGGATAGCCTTGGAAAGGGAGAGGCCTTTCACCCGCTGCGCGCCCCAATCGGCGGGAATCTCGCGGCAGGAGACGCCCCATACCTTTTCCGTGTAGTCCTTGAAGAAGGTGCGGTAGAGTTCCCAGCCGAAGCGGTTGACGAAAAAATCCTCCAGTGTCTTCTCGTTGCGGATGGGGAAGAGGCGGGTGGCAAAGTAGCCGGCGCCGATCTTCGCCATGCGCGCCATGCCCAGGTTGCTTATGGTGGTCTTGCTCAAGGAAACCGGGTAATCGAAGAATTTTCGCAGGAAGAGAATGCGCGAGAGCCGGTTGCGCACCAGCATCACCTCGTCCGTCTCCTCCGGGTCGGGCGCCGGGCATGTCTCCGCGTTTTTGCTTCTCAACGGGCGGCAAGCGACGCTGGCGGCCAACTCCACTTCGCGTTCCAGCAGTCGATCATCGCGCGCCGGCGCTCCCTGGCGGGGGAAGATATTGAGCCACCACTTCATCACGCGATCGGATTTTGAAAAGAAGCGGTGGCCGCCGAGATCCATGCGGTTGCCGCGATAACGAGCGGTGCGTGAGATGCCGCCGATCTCCCCGGATGCCTCCAGGATTATCGGGTGAATATCGGTCTGGTCGAGCAGCTCGTAGGCCGCGGTCAATCCCGCCGGCCCCGCCCCGATGATGAGCGCCGTTTGTTTCATGTCTTGTCTCGTATTGCGAACAGGCTGTGATTATAACCATTGGGAACGCCTTCCATGGCGTTCCCGTAAACGCATCTGAACCACCATCGACTGGCAGTCCGGATGCGGATAGAGAACATGGAAATACAAACGCCGCGGAAGGTTTTCCCTACATGCCTTGCCGAAAAATCAGCAGCTTGCGGCTGATGAAGTTCCAGCAGAATGCCAGGCCCAGCGCCGCGCACTTTGCCGTTATGTAGTGGATATGACACTTATCGTACAGCAGCCAGATCACACCCCAGGTGATCGCCAGGCCGCCCAGCGACAGAGCAATGAATATGAGGAAACTGACAGGGGCATTGTTCGGCGTTAAGGAGAAAACCCA
>Ga0172370_10000630_pt1 | contig 55084 bp, 55 predicted proteins | sample LakKiv5m_FD_114538 | JGI IMG/M metagenome (GOLD analysis project Ga0172370, IMG submission 114538) | Freshwater microbial communities from Kabuno Bay, South-Kivu, Congo - kab_022012_11.5m | ecosystem: Environmental > Aquatic > Freshwater > Lake | place: Democratic Republic of the Congo...
AATGAAGATGTGGGCATTAGGAAAGGAGAGACGATGAAAATAGAAATCTTGGGAGTTGGGTGCGCCAAATGTAACAAGTTGTACGATCTCGTTAAAGAAGTAGTGAAGAAACAGGGCGCTGAGGTGGAGGTAGTCAAAGTGGAGGACATTAGTGTGTTCGGAAACTACGGTGTATTCATGACGCCGGCCCTAGTAATTGATGGAGAGGTGAAGGTGGCAGGCAAAATCCCCAAGGAATCCCAAGTTGCACAGTGGATCAGGAAGTAGTGCTTAGGGACGCTAGAAAGTGGTCGCGAAGTCAATCGCTCGCGGCCATTTTTTATGCCATTCGTACGGAAGTGCGAATCCATTGTAATTACACAGGATAGTGGATCACGTCCGTTCAGAAGAATCGGATCTTTTTTGTACCGAATCCTGACGAATTGACGCGCCCCCGGCTATATAATACTAATAGACATGGTCAGGCCAATACAGACGTGGACCAGGAGAGGAGCGGAAATGAAGGTATTGAATCTGTACTATTCTAGCACCGGCAACACTGAGAAGATCGCAAGGGCGATCGATAACACTGTAAAAGAAACGGGCCATGAAATTGAAAGCGTTAAAGTTAAGGCTGATGCTGAAATAGATATTATTGGACACGACATCGTGTTTATTGGTTCAGGGGTTTATACATGGCTTCCCGGAAGGCCAATGCTGGAATTTCTGGACAAGACCCGCCAGCGTTATTCTCAGGCCGGGGAGATCAAGCCCTCATCGCCAAGGCGACCCGGAAAGAAGGCCGTCGTGTACTGCTCTTTTGGCGGGGCTCATACTGGAATCAACGAGGCAGTCCCTGCAGTCAAATATATGGGGCAGTTGTTAGACCACCTCGGTTACGAAATTCTGAGCGAATGGTACTTCTCAGGAGAATACCATGGGAGGCTAGCTCCCTATTCAATTTCTGGTCGCATGGGGAATATTGCAGGACGACCCAACAGCGCGGACCTTCAGGATGTCGCAGAGCGAGTTCGGGGGATACTTCAGGTATAAATTAGTGCGTATAGGTCGCGTCTTTTTGGCATTTTTTTGGGGCACCCACTAGCATCTCTGACAAAATGGATGCTATATTTTATTCTTTATGTTTTCTCGAATGACGAGATCGTGGGTCGAACGACTGCGACCGGAGTTCTCGGGGTCATACCTATGGAAACCTACAAGACATCTCCTGAATTATCAGCCTCTCTTCGGGCCCAAATATTGGTCGAAGCGCTTCCGTACATAAGACAATTTCGGGGCAAACGAATCGTCATCAAGCTTGGCGGAAGTGCCATGACCAACGAGTCTCTCAAAAGGAACTTTGCCGAAGATATAACACTCATCACCTTCGTAGGGATCAAACCCATCATAGTGCATGGAGGCGGCCCCCAGATAGGGGCGTTGCTTCAAAAACTGGGTAAGGAAAGCCGTTTTGTCCGAGGCTTGCGGGTTACAGATGAGGAGACAATGGATGTGGTGGAAATGGTACTTGTGGCCAAGGTCAACAAAGACGTGGTGTCGATGATAAACCACTTAGGAGGTAGCGCCGTAGGCCTTTCAGGCAGGGATGGACGCCTCATAAAGGCTCGCAAGGCGCAACCAGCTCATTTGGTGGAAGCAGATGAAGACTTAGGCCTCGTGGGAGAAGTCGAGCGCATCAACCCTGAAGTCATTTCTTCGCTGGAAGAGCACGGTTTCATACCCATCATAGCGCCAGTTGGAGCAGGCCCTGGCGAAAGGCCATACAACATCAACGCTGATACCGCGGCTGGCGCCTTGGCCGCCGCAATAAACGCGGAAAAGTTTGTCTTGCTAACTGACGTCTCAGGAGTATTGGATGCTAATAAAAGACTCATTTCAAGCCTGTCTGAAGACGAAGCGGAAGAGCTGCTGGGGAGTGACGTGATTTCTGCGGGGATGATCCCCAAGATCCGTTGCTGTTTATCAGCTTTGCGAGGAGGCGTACCGAAAGCCCACATCATAGATGGACGCGTTCCGCATGCCATTCTCCTTGAACTGCTCACTGACCAGGGCATAGGCACAGAAATCGTAAGAGATAATATGCCTGGATTTTAGTCAGGCCTTTTACAGGAGTGCGGTTAGGTGGCTTCAGCCTGGGTTAGGAAAACGTTTAGCTAATCAGCTGCCCCAGCCGTTTGGCGCCCCACGTAACATTTGCCTTGCAGAACTTATAGATCGGAGACCTTCGATGGAAGATGCCAATTTTCTGGAAATGAACAAGAAATACGTGTTCAATACTTACGGTCGAGCTCCAATTATGCTGGTATCAGGGAAGGGTTGTCGAGTTACAGACAGCGAGGGTCGAGAATATTTGGACTTTATTGGAGGATTGGCCGCCTGTCCGTTGGGACACGGTCATCCGAAGCTGGCGAAGGCTATAGAGCTGCAAGCAAGCAAGCTCATCCATGTATCCAACCTTTTTCACATTGAACCGCAAATCCATTTGGCAAAAGAGCTAGTGGAACATACTTTTGCCGACAAGGCTTTCTTCTGCAACTCCGGCGCTGAGGCCAACGAGGGCGCCATAAAGCTTGCGAGGAAGTTTTTTCACGACCGCAGGGAGCACGACCGGTATCACATCATCACGATGGAGAATTCTTTTCACGGAAGGACCCTCGCCACTCTCGCCGCCACCGGACAGACTAAGTATAGGAAAGGATTTGAACCCGAAACGCCAGGCTTTTCTCATGTGCCGTTCGGTGACATTCAGAGCCTCCGCACTGCTGTGAACAGAACCGTCGCGGCCATAATCATAGAGCCTATTCAAGGCGAAGGCGGGGTAAGGGTTCCTCCTCTTAATTTTCTTGCAGAGGTTCGGAGGCTGTGCGATGAGATGGGCTGCCTGATGATGCTTGACGAAATTCAAACCGGTATGGGTAGAACCGGTAAGCTCTTTGCCCATGAACATTACGACATTGCGCCAGATGTAATGACCGTCGCGAAGGGACTCGCTGGTGGGGTCCCGATGGGCGCTGTGTTGGCGGTGGACAAGGTCGCATCAGCAATGACGCCGGGTACGCATGCTACCACATTTGGCGGCAACCCCCTTGCAGCGGCCGCTGGCCTTGCCGTTATAACAGAACTACTATCAGATGGTTTTCTCGATGCAGTGAATGCCAAAGGGCAGTATCTTAACACTCGCCTCCAAGAACTCGCCGCAAGACTACCCATCGTCAAAGAGGTAAGGGGCCTGGGATTGATGCAGGCCATAGAACTCACCATCCCAGGGGCTGATATTGCAGCAGGCCTCCGAAAGAGCGGCGTGTTGGTGAATTGCACAGCAGACACTGTACTGAGATTCCTGCCGCCGTTGATCGTATCAGAGGAAGAAATTGATGAAATGATCTCGGCTCTGGATGCCCAGTTACAGAGGGTAGGAGGTGGTCGTTAACATGAAGAAGAGGCATTTCCTCTCCCTCGCTGATTTTACCGCAGATGAGTTGCTGACTCTGATCCGCCGCGCCCGTCAGATGAAAAAAGGGCTGGCAGGCGACAAAGTGCCCGCCAAGTCCCTCGAGGGAAAATACGTGGGCCTTATCTTTGAAAAGCCCTCGACGAGGACAAGAGTCTCTTTTGAAGTTGGCATACGACAATTGGGGGGGCAATGTGTCTTCCTTAGCCGCCGGGACATACAGTTGGGGCGTGGTGAACCGGTTAAAGACACGGCGCGAATCCTCTCCCGATACTTGGACGCCCTTGTAATAAGAACGTTTGGACACGAAATCATACAAGAATTTGCTAGGTGGTCGTCCATCCCTGTGGTTAATGCACTCACGGACTTGCTTCATCCCTGCCAAGTCCTTGGGGATCTCATGACCCTCCAAGAGAAGGGTCTCGACATCACTAAAATGAACGCGGCTTGGATAGGCGATGGAAACAACATGGCCAATTCCTGGATTAATGCCGCAAAGGTGCTAGGCTTTCGGCTCACGCTGGCTTGCCCGCAAGGGTACGATCCGGGCATCGATTTCAACGTAAGCAACGTATCCTTGACGCGGGATCCAGGAGAAGCCGCCTTGGGCGCTGAGGTCATTTCCACTGACGTATGGACGTCTATGGGCTGGGAGGAGGAAGCCGAGGCTAGGTACGTGGCCTTTCGAGCCTACCAAGTCAATGGAACGCTTCTCCAAAAGGCCGTAGCAGGCGTCCATGTGTTGCATTGTCTGCCGGCCCATCGGGGAGAAGAAATTACCGATGAGGTTATGGAGTCGTCCTGCTCCCTGGTCTGGGATCAGGCAGAGAACAGGCTTCACATCCAAAAGGCCATACTGGAAATGTTGTTAACGTAGCAGAGTGTCTCCCAAAAAAAGCCGGCCAAAGCATCAGAAAAGAGAATTGTAGCTGTTGATTCCTCGGGACACGTTTAATATAGATTTACGGTAGGGCAAAATATGTACCTTAGCCAATAAAAAATAAAAAGTGAGCGAGGTCTCGTGAACAAGAGAAAGTTTCAAAAAATCGTATTGGCGTATAGCGGCGGACTCGATACATCAGTCATTTTGAAATGGCTCATGGAAGAATTCGACTGCCCTGTGATCGCTTTTGCCGCAGACGTGGGTCAAGGAGAAGAGCTTGAGCTCCTTCACGAAAAGGCGCGCATGACAGGGGCTGATGAGCTGCGGGTAGTGGACTTGAAAGAGGAATTTGTTAGGGATTACGTATTTCCCATGTTGAGAGCCAACGCTGTGTACGAAGGCACATATCTACTAGGGACATCCATCGCCAGGCCCTGCATCGCAAAGGCTCAAATGGCTGTCGCTCAAGAAGTTGGGGCTGACGCCGTAAGCCATGGGGCTACGGGCAAAGGAAACGATCAAGTCAGATTTGAACTTACCTATTTGGCCCTAAATCCAGAGATCAACGTTATCGCGCCTTGGCGAATCTGGAACCTGAGATCGCGTTCAGACCTCATCGCTTATGCCAAGGCCAAGGGGATACCCGTCACGTCAACGGTTGAAAAGCCATACAGTATGGATAGGAATCTCTTACACCTAAGCTTCGAAGGGGGCATTCTCGAGGACCCTTGGGCCGAACCGCCGGCGAATATGTATGTGCTCACCACTGATCCTATGCAAGCCCCGGATGATCCGAAAGAGATGGTGCTTACCTTCGATAAAGGAGATCCTGTCGCGGTGGACGGAAAGATCATGACGCCAGCTTCACTGTTGGGTCATCTCAATACCGCTGCAGGAATGCATGGCATCGGACGAGTTGATATGGTCGAAAATCGGTACGTCGGTATGAAAAGTCGCGGAGTGTACGAGACGCCGGGCGGCACAATCATACACGCTGCCCGGCGAGCTCTGGAATCCATAACCCTCGATCGTGAAGTGATGAGACTGAAGGATGAGTGGATTCCGCGTTATGCCACCCTTGTGTACAACGGATACTGGTTCAGCCCGGAAAGGAACATAATGCAGGTTGCCATTGACGAGGCCTCCAAAGTAGTTTCCGGAGACGTGAGGGTGAAACTTTACAAAGGCAGAGTAACGGTTACGGGTAGAAGATCTGATAATTCACTCTATGATAGTCGTTTTGCTACCTTCGAGGAAGATCAAGTTTATTCTCAAGCAGACTCCGAGGGCTTCATAAAGCTTAACGCGCTGCGTTTGAGGATTAGAGCAATGATCAAAGAGAAGGCGGCTGCTGAATAAAGGCAACGTTTGCAATAGATATTGGTAAACAGGGAAAGACAGCGACCATGCCGTCAACAATCGAAAATAGCCTCAAGGACCCTCCCATTCTTTTCAGGATGAGGAAATGACCAGCCACCGAGACCTCACCAACAAATCTAATTCTAACGCGGCCTCAGGGGTTCGTAGGGGCCGCTTTGCGAAAGAGATGAATCTTCTTTTTGCTGCTTTCAATTCTTCCGTGTCTTTCGATAGACGGCTCTACGTTCAGGACATTGCCGGCAGCATCGCGCACTTGAAAATGCTGCGGATGCAAAAAATCATTTCTGCCAGGGAGGCCCGAGCTATAGAAAAAGGGCTTCTTGAAATTGTCAAAGACATTGAAGAAGGCAGGCTAGCGTTTCGGGACGACCTGGAAGATGTACACATCAACATAGAACAAGCCTTGAGGGAAAAGATAGGGGATGTAGCGGGCAAGCTTCACACCGCACGCAGCCGAAACGATCAAGTCGCTCTAGACGTCCGCTTATATCTCATGAGAAAGACTGAGGAAGTGAAAGAAGACCTCGAGGTGCTAATGGCTGCGTTGACCAAAAAGGCAGATGAAACAAAACGCATGATCATGCCCGGCTACACTCACCTGCAGCGGGCTCAGCCGGTGCGTCTCGGGCATCATCTTATGGCATATTTCCAAATGTTCAAAAGGGATTGGGATCGCCTGACAGACTGTTACAAGCGCTGCGACGAGCTGCCATTGGGCGCAGCGGCCCTCGCAGGAACCACGTTTCCAATAAACCGGGAGTCCGTGGCGCAAGCCCTCGCATTTTCTTCTGTGTGCCCCAACTCCATGGACGCCGTATCTGACCGAGACTTCGTGGCCGAATTCATATTTTGTGCCGCTATGATCATGATGCATCTATCTCGGCTATCCGAAGAGTTCATACTATGGTCCACTTCCGAATTCGGCTTCTGTGAGTTACCCGATGAATTTTGCTCTGCATCCAGCATCATGCCTCAGAAGAAAAATCCTGATGCCTGCGAATTGATCCGTGGCAAAACCGGTCGAGTGTATGGGGACTTGATGGCGATTTTGACCACGCTTAAATCACTGCCGCTGACCTACAACAAGGACTTACAAGAGGACAAAGAGCCGGTATTCGATGCTGTAGATACCATCGAGTCCTGTATCAGGATTATGGCTGCATTGATACCCGGTGTGGTCTTCTCCTCGGAGAGGCTCTGGGGGGCGGCGTCAGAACCTGCCATGGCCGCTACTGATGTCGCAGACAGACTTGTGCGTTCCGGCATGTCTTTCCGAGATGCCCACGCCCTGGTCGGTGGGCTAATACGAGAAGGGAAATTTGACGAACTCGCCAAGCTTGGAGGAGAATCCGAACTGCCAACACCAGAGAATATGGTGGAAGCAAGGAAGCACACCGGCGGAACCGCCCTACGGTCTGTTGAAGACCAAATTAGAAGGGCCAAATCTTTCCTCAAAGAAAGCATGCTAGCCAGAAATACCAAGAAAAGGGAGAGGGGCAACAAAAGCCGCCGTTGAAGACAAACCCCTTGAGATACCTCATCTTGTCTTCTGTGCTAGTGGTCATCTCAGCCTGCGGATACAAGACTAACCCACGTCCAGCTACAGCAACTGTTCCAGCGGAGGTCGAGCTCGTGCATGCCCAGGCCTACAAAGATCGCGTCGTGCTCAAATGGGATACGCCCACAAAAAATACAGATGCGTCGCGGGTGACCGACCTCTCTGGTTTCAAGGTGTATAGAGTTGTCAGGAAGTCAGGGGAAGAATGCGACAATTGTGAAGAAAAAAAGAGTCTTCTTGCCAATATTGATTATCAAAATCCTTCCAATGCCACTGTTGACAGGGGAGTGGTGACATTCGATGATAACGCAGTGTCCCAGGGAAACGTGTATTATTACTTCGTCAGCGCCTACAACTTCAGAGGCGAAGAGAGTAGGCCGAGTCAGGAGGTAGCAGTCACCTTTGAAAAAGCGCCGGATGCGCCCGAAAATGTAAAAGCCAGCGTTGATCCCAGAGGTGTAAATTTGGAATGGACGGCTCCGGCCGCGGACCACGCCATAAAGAACTTCAGAATTTATCGCAGCGATGCAGGAAATCACAGTGATATGAAGCTCATCGGCACCACCAAATGGGGAGAGAATTCATTTCGGGACAAGACAGCAGAAATAAGCAAAACTTATCAATATGCGGTTTCGTCTTTAACAATGAATAGAGGAATCTCAACGGAATCAGACCGCTCGTCTCCTGTAACAGTATATTATTCGGCGATTCACGGAATGCCGCCCGAGAACGTAAATACCCTGGTCACACGTGATGGTATTCGTATCTATTGGGATCCCGTTAAAGTCCCCGGCGAAGAGACTAGATACAATGTTTACCGCTCTGAAGGACGAAAAATGTTTGAAAAGATAAATCCCCAGCCGCTTACAAACCCCTTGTATTTCGATAGGAGAGTTGTAAAAGGTCGAGAATATCGATACGCGGTGACTGCGTTCTCAAAGAACAGAGCGGACCAAGAGTCCAGTCGATCCGGAACCTCCGCTATTATATTCAAACCATGATATTTAGCACTTTACTTAGGTGAAACACGCCATGAATTTTTTTCATAATAAGAACGGGGAACTTTACTGCGAGGAAGTTCCGCTTGGAAAAATAGCTGATGAAATTGGCACACCGGCGTTTGTGTACAGTCGGAGAACTCTCGAACGGCACTTCAAGGTTTTTCAGGAACCTTTTGCCTCGGTCGATCACCTGGTTTGTTACTCGGTCAAGGCATGTTCGAACGTGGCGATTCTGAAGATATTTTCACGACTCGGCGCGGGCATGGACATTGTCTCGGGAGGAGAACTATACAGGTCCCTTAGAGCCGGCATGTCTGGATCGCGCATAGTCTATTCGGGTGTCGGCAAGAAAGCCTCTGAAATTGATGAAGCCCTGCTCGCTGGGATCCTCATGTTCAATGTGGAATCAGAAGGCGAACTGGCTCTCCTAAACGCAAGGGCACAAACCCTGGGTACCAAAGCTCCCGTGGCGCTACGCGTCAATCCCGACGTGGATCCAAAGACGCACCCTTACATATCCACGGGACTTAAAAAGAACAAGTTTGGAATAAGTGCCTCCCGGGCGGTGGACATCTACCAACAAGCTCATCAGATGTCCAACGTACAGCCGATAGGGATTGACTGCCACATCGGCAGTCAATTGACTGATCTGTCTCCATTCCTGGAAGCCATTGAAAAACTCATCACAATGATTAAGGAATTACGAGCTAGAGGAATAGACATCCGTTACCTTGATGTAGGAGGCGGTCTCGGCATACCATATCATCAAGAGGAACCGCCGGTGCCTGACGCCTATGGGAGCGCCATTGTAGATCTAGTCTCTGATTTAGGAGTAACCCTCATTCTGGAACCGGGACGCATCCTCGTCGGAAACGCTGGGATATTGCTCACCAGTGTGCTTTATATTAAGAAAACGAAACACAAGAACTTTGTCATTGTAGATGCGGCCATGAATGACCTAATAAGACCTAGCTTGTACGACGCGCATCATCAAATTCAACCTGTTTTAGAGCGTCCGGCCCCAAGTGGCAAGCGCCTGATCATAGGAGACCTTGTCGGCCCAATATGTGAATCCGGAGACTACCTAGCCAAATCGCGGGCATTAGGATATGTTGAACAAGGAGACCTGCTTGCTGTAATGTCAGCAGGCGCGTACGGCTTCTCCATGTCTTCAAACTATAATTCTCGCCCGCGGGCTGCTGAAATCCTTGTGGATGGAGATAATTATTATATTGTTCGCGAGAGAGAGACATACGCCGACCTAGTTAGAGGAGAGCGCATCCCCTCTCATTTTCTATGATTTTATTGGAGGACTTTTACGATGTTTCCAGGAACATTCACTGCAATCGTCACCCCGTTCAAAGATGGACAAATAGACGAAAAAGCCTTTAATAAGCTGGTTCGGTTCGGCATCGACGGAGGGGTTACGGGGTTTGTCCCGTGTGGTTCTACTGGTGAATCCGCTACACTAAGCTATGAAGAACACGAAAGAGTCGTGGAATTGTGTGTGAAAGAGGTGGCCGGTCAAGTAAAGGTCATCGCAGGCACTGGTTCGAACAGCACGCAAGAGGCCATCGAATTGACTCGCCATGCAAAGAAGGTTGGCGCCCACGGTGCCCTCCTGGTGTCTCCTTACTACAACAAGCCCACTCAGGAGGGGTTGTATAGACACTTTAAGGCCATCGCTGAGGCTGTTGATATCCCCATCGTCCTTTACAACATTCAAGGCAGAACCGCCGTGAACATTGAAAACCCTACGATGGAGAGACTCTCGCGCATCCCAAACATAGTCGGCGTGAAGGAGGCATCGGGCTCGATACCGCAGATGAGTGAGGTAATTCGTCTTTGTGGGAGCGATTTCTGTGTGCTTTCGGGGGACGATCAGATGACGTTCCCGCTCATGGCCCTAGGCGGACAAGGAGTCATTTCAGTTGTGACCAATATCGTGCCGGACAAGATGGCGGCCTTGGTGCAAGATATGCTCAAAGTAGATATCGAATCGGCAAGGACAAGGCACTTCGAAATCTATCAACTATGCCAGGCCATGTTCTTCGAGACAAACCCCATACCCGTCAAAACCGCATTAGGATTGATGGGAATGATTGAACCTGAGTTCAGGCTGCCGCTTTGTCCCATGGCTCCAAAAAATGAAGAAAAACTCAAGGCCGTACTCACAACATACGGGCTTATATGAACAAGAGGGGTTTAAGATGAAATTAGCAGTTTGCGGAGCGGCAGGGAAAATGGGGAAACGAGTAATTGCATTGGCCCATGAAAACCCGAACTTCCAAATTGTTGGAGCAGTGGAATCGCCGGATTACCCGGCTCTTGGTAGTGACGCTGGAGAAATAGCCGGAACCGGCGCTCTGAATGTCAAGATCGTGAAAAAATGTGAAGAAGTCATAGACGCTGCGGACGTGATTATCGATTTCTCATTCCCGGCAGCTTCCATACACAGCATCCAGGTCTCTGCTGACAAAGGTAAGGCAATCGTTGTTGGCACGACTGGCTTTTCTCAGGACCAAAAAGAGAAAATAGCCCTTGTGGGTCCCAAGACGAGGTGTCTCGTGGCCCCGAACATGAGCTTAGGAGTAAACTTATTGTTCCGGCTAGCTAGTCAAACAGCTCGAATCCTGGGTAATGAATACGATGTCGAAATCGTCGAGGCCCACCACAATATGAAAAAGGATGCGCCTAGCGGTACAGCTCAGAAATTAGCCGAGGAAATAGCTGCGGCTTTGGAGAGAGATTTGGGACAAGCTGCCGTTTATGGCCGAAAAGGCATGGTTGGTCAAAGGACACGTGAAGAAATAGGAATCATGGCGGTCAGGGCCGGCGACATTGTTGGTGAACACACGGTGATGTTTGTAACTGGCGGGGAAAGGATAGAGCTGGTTCATCGAGCACACAGCCGGGATGCCTTTGCACGGGGGGCTTTACAAGCCGCTTTGTGGCTAACCAACCAACCGAATGGCCTTTACGACATGCAGGACGTTTTAGGACTTAAGGATCAAGTATGAAAATCGTTCGATTCCTTGATGGTGAAAAAGCTTTTGTTGGTAAATTGGTCGAAGACGTCATAACCCCTTTAGATGACTCTACTGACGCTTGGGGTTACACCCTTGGGCGAGTAAGGCTACTTCCACCTTGTGTACCAACGAAGGTTGTGGCCGTAGGTCTTAACTACAAAGACCACGCTGAGGAGTTGGGCCTGGCGTTGCCGCAAGAACCTCTATTGTTCCTAAAGCCCTCGTCGTCAATTATCGGCCCTAATGATACCATCTTAACCCCACCTCAGAGCACCCGTGTGGACTACGAGGCGGAACTCGCCGTGGTCATTTCCAATGGTGCTAGAAATGTTCCTGCTGCGCGAGCCTCAGACTATATATTGGGATACACGTGTCTCAATGATGTCACAGCACGCGACCTTCAAACCAAGGACGGCCAATGGACTCGCTCCAAGGGGTTCGACACCTTTTGCCCTATCGGCCCCTGGATAGAGACCGATATAGATCCTTCTGATCTGGACATAGCCCTTTACCTCAATGGTGAACTCAAACAGCACTCTCGAACCTCGAACCTTATCTTCAACCCTTTCCGCCTAGTCGAATTCGTTTCTCACATAATGACCCTGATGCCCGGGGACGTAATTGCCACTGGCACAACATCCGGTATTGGTCCCATGAAGGCGGGCGATCAAGTGGAGATCCGCATCGAAGGTATAGGAAGTCTTCCCAATTTCGTGGATGCCAGAAAGTCATGACGGCAAGGGTTTACATAGGTTTTGGAGCCAATCTTGGTGATAGAGAACATACACATCGGCAGGTCATGCGTGAACTAAATGCTTCCGAGGCAATTGACGTTGCGGGTTGCTCCCGACTCTACGAAACCCTACCTCAGTTAATTGCGGACGATGGTCCCAATTTTCTTAACGCAGTAATCGCAATAGACACAACACTCTCGCCAGAGGAGTTAATTGAAGAGCTTCGCAGGATAGAAGGCGTCCTGGGAAAATCACCTTGCCACAAGAGTGACCAGTCGAGATTCGTTGATCTAGACATACTCCTGTTTGAAGAAAGAATAATAACGGGTGACTCCATCACAATTCCACATCCAAGGATGCATGAAAGAGCCTTCGTGTTGGCGCCATTGGCAGAAATAGCTCCTGATGTGATCCATCCCATCCTAGGTCTAACAATTAGAGAACTGCTCGATGGCCTGCCTATTCAACAGCACGCAACCATTATACGGTCTCTCAAATAAAAACCTTTTGGGGTTTCAGCCGAAAGCTGGACAAACTCAACTGCAGGTCGCCATGATTTTAAGGCTCATTTTATTCTTGATTTTTGTGTATTTCGGCATAAAGACCGTTATAACGATCGTGCGGTACGTAAAAAACGTCCGACCTAAGGAGTCACAGGTGTGTGGCGTGCGGCAGGTGCCCTTGAATGAGATGGTGCAAGACCCAGTCTGTGGAACCTTTATAGTTAAGGACGAAGCAGTATCCTACCGTACACGAGAAGGGGTAAAATACTTCTGTTCCGAGGAGTGTAAGAACAAATTTCTCGATAAGCAAACCCGCGATTAGAGCACAATGGCGCCGTCATACAAAATCTACAAGATACTGATAGCCGACGATTCCACGATCCTCAACAACATGCTGCGGGACGTATTCGAAGAGCATGGCTATGAGGTATTTCAAGCATTCGGCGGGAGCGAATGCAAGACTGTTTTCCTCAAAGAGAAGCCGGATGTAGTACTGGCGGATGGTCGAATGCCCACTTCCGATTGCATGGAGGTGCTAAAATATATAAAAAAAAGAGGCCCCAGGACCCTCGCCGTTATCATGACATCCCCAGGCAATGAATACCTCGCACTCAAGGCGCTGAAATTAGGAGCTGATGACTACCTGCAAAAGCCCTTCAGCACCCAAGAAGTCTTGACTCTAGTTGCAAGACTGCTGGATAAACGAAAAGCCTCAGAAGATGCGGCGAAGCTAAATAGCCAAATCTTGCGACAGGATCGCTATCTAGCGGAACTTACCACGGTCATCAATGAGGCTCTCATCACCACAGATCCCAAGGGTAGGGTCCAGTTCATTAATCGGGCCGGTTCAGAAATGTGGGGCTACTCTCCTGAAGAGCTCAAGGGCGAGGATGTCCACCTACTCATTCGTGGGGAAACTCGAACCTTACTATACCGCAACCTTATAAATGATACTCTCAAGAAGGGAAAGATTGAAGGTGAGTTTCTCTTCAGAAAAAAAGATAAGGGCACCTTCCCCGGGTATCTTTCGTCTTCTCTGATTCGTGAGCAACAACGAATTAAAGGCATAGTATTTGTGGTGGCTGATCTCACGAGAGTGTATGACGTGGAGGCCCGACTGAAACAGTCTGAAAAACTCGCGTCCCTAGGCAGAGTAGCCGAAGGAATCGCCCACGAAGTTAGAAATACTTTGACCTCCCTCGGCGGCTTCTCGGCCAGGCTGCATAAATTATATGGAGTGGACCAAGCTATAGGCCAGTACACATCAATCATCACGGATGATGTGAAAAGACTCGAGAGGATGGTGCAGACCATAGAAGACTATGTTAAGTTTGCTCGGTTCTACAAATTCCGCTTCGAGTCAACCCGTATCCCGACTTTGATCGAGAGCGCCCGGGATAAAGTCTTGCTAAACATGAGCGACGAGAAAAAGAAAGCTGTAAGCTTTAACCTCAAGATAGACGAAGGCTTCCCTCCCATCCAAGCCGATGCAACCGCGCTCCAAGAAGTCTTCTATCAGCTCATATTGAACGCTTACGAGGCCATGCCTCGGGGTGGACGCCTTAACGTCACACTAAAGCACACAGATTCCACAGTCTCTATAGCTTTTACAGACACAGGAGTTGGGATAGACAGCGCCTTAGTTGAGGACATTTTCAGTCCGTTCTTCACTGCTAAGACCAAAGGGGCTGGCATGGGGCTTAGTAAGGTTCATCTCCTAGTTGATGAACACAAAGGTACCATTAAGGTTAATTCCACACCTAACAGGGGGACCACTTTAGAGATCATGTTACCCATACAACGTTTCATGAGAGGAGTTCAGCCGTAGCATGCCGCCTCTCTCGTTCGGTTGTCTGAAACAGTGTCATGTTGGGAAGAGGGGGCTCTCTACGCGGTGGCACGCCACTTGTGTTAGTATATGAGTTCCTTGACGATGTATTTCTCAAGACCACAATTTATTTCTAAAGTAGTCCTTTGTCTAACAGTCGCTTCCACGTGTGTTACTATTCAAGATGTATGGGCCGAAATCTACCTTCGTGTGCATCAAGACGGTAAGAAAGAATTCACCAATAGACCCTCGGGACCAGGATGGATGCTGTATATGACGGATTCAGGGGTCGAACCGCTAATAAAATTCTCTGAACGTGGAAAACCAAGAGATATTAACGTCATCATCTCTGACATAGCCGCCCAGTTTGTTATTGACCCTCATCTGGTGCAGGCTATCATCAAGGCGGAATCTAACTATAATCCCAATGCTGTCTCGTCCAAGGGCGCCAAGGGGCTTATGCAGCTTATGCCGGGTACGGCAAAACAATTGAGAGTCCAGCGGCCTTTTGACCCAGAACAGAACATTATTGGCGGCGTAAAATACATTAAGGGAATGTTGGCTTCTTACGGAAATCTGGACACAGCTCTAGCAGCCTACAACGCGGGCCCCGCCGCGGTCAACAAGTACGCCGGAATCCCTCCATATAGAGAAACCAGAGAATACGTAAAGAAGGTATTGAGATTTTACAGCCGATACAAGAAGGAAGCGTCTTCTAAGTTGGCCGTTGGAGCATTTTCACAGGAAAAAGATTGATGAATAGACATCTGCCCAATTTCTTAACGCTTGGACGATTGATCCTGGCACCCCCAATTGTGATTCTGCTCTTTTTCCCCGGGCAATTGCCGTCAGCCATAGCCGCTGCCATCTTTCTCATAGCATCGTTAACCGATTTTTTTGACGGATTCATTGCACGCCGATTGAAACTGGAATCTTCATTCGGTCGGTTTTTGGACCCCATAGCCGACAAAGTGCTTGTGGCTTCGAGCCTTATCATGCTCATTGCTCTGGACAGGGTACCCGCCTGGATTGTCATGCTTCTTATTAGCAGGGAGGTAGCGGTCAGCGCATTAAGGGCCACTACCAGGACATGGGATACGACTCTGTCGCCGAGCAAGATAGGAAAACTAAAGGCAGTCTTTCAATTTGCTGCAATAGTACCCTTGATCGTTCATTACGAGTACAAGTTCATTATTCCCGTCAACTTCCATTTTATAGGCATGATACTGCTGTATATAGCGCTGGTATTGACCCTTTGGTCTGGCGTAGATTATTTCCTGCGGTTTTATCGGGAATACCAAGTTAAGGAGGACGGCAACGAACTCTGATGCGGTTCAGCAGGACCATGCCCAACTTCACATAAGAGCGACGGAGATATGTGACGAAAATTTTCCCCTGGGCAAATACTGCCGTGTCATTGCTTGCCGTCGGCGTCGGCGGGATACTAGTTCTGTGGTCGCTGGTATGTCTTCTCGGGGGACCGGATGGGAAAATTGGCGAACCAGAGTCGTTCGTATATGCATTCTTGTTTGGCGTCGCTGGATTCACGGAGATACTATATTCGTGGAAATGGTTTAAGTGGTCTCTGCATGAGATAGACGTCAACACAAGAAAAGGGCCTCCCAGGGCTTTAGACACTGCAGCAGATGCGGCCATGGAACTCAGAACAGGCGAAAAGATAGGTTGGACCTTCGGTTTTTCGGGGGCATTTCTCTGGATAGTCATCCTGTCCTTGGTTTTTCTGTTGCATAACAAGCTGGCGCAAGGCCTTTCTGGTTTGCTGTTGGTTGTTCTTGCGGCTTGCAGCATCATGTTCTTAGCTCCATGGCGGAGTCCATCAACGCCCTATTGGAAACTCATGGTGCCGATCTATGTATTATTTTTCGTAACTTTACTGTGGGCAGTCTGGGCCTATGGAGGGCCGAGTGATTTGGGTTTGACGTGGGGGCACATATTCTTGGTACTTCCCCTGCTACTCCCTTTTCTTACAATGGGGAAAAAGACCTGGAATGATTTCGGCGGTCGAGCTGATAGAAAGGGACTTCCATGACCTAGCAGGAGCAGACTTTAGAGTCTGTCGTTGCACAGAACATTCATTAACGGAGAAACAAATATGGCTGAACTCTTTGAAGAAACTTCAATCGGCCCCCTGCGGCTAAAGAATCGATTAGTGCGGACCGCCACTTGGTCCGGAGTCGCTGACGACAGAGGACGGATTGCCACGAGAGCGCTTGAACTGTATGGGAATCTCGCTGCAGGTGGGGTCGGATTGATTATCACGGGTTTTCAGTACGTAATGCCCAATGGAGTGGCCCTCAAGTATCAGGTAGGAAATTACAGCGAAGATCTCATGGATGGCCTCACTAAATGGGTCGAGACAATCCACGATCATGGCGCCAAAGTGATAGCGCAGTTGGTACATACAGGAAGCAAGGCAAACCCTGATTTGTTTTGGGAACCGGCAGAAATTTGGGGCCCTTCGGCGGTGACCGATCCCCTGACCGGCAGGACACCAAAAGAGATGACCAAACAGGATATAAGCCGGTTAGTGGATGCCTTTGCCCAGGCAGCGTCCAGATGTCAGCGTGCCGGATTTGACGGAATACAACTCCATGGGGCACATGGCTACGGAATCAACCAGTTTCTCTCAGGGGCCGTTAATCAACGGACAGACGAGTACGGAGGCAGCATCGACAATCGTTATCGTCTCCTCGGGGAAACAATGAAGGCAGTTCGCGAAGCGGTAGGTAATGATTACCCCATCTTGATCAAACTGAGCGGCCACGACTACTGCGACGGCGGACTCACCTCGGATGAATCACTCCATGTGGGCAGGCGTCTCATACAGGACGGCATCGATTGCATTGAAGTGAGTGCTGGGAGCAGGGCTTCGGCCAACGGCATGGTTCCTTCGCGCACCAACATACTTAAGGAAGAAGATGAAGCATACCTTGCCAACCTAGCCAGGTTGTTCAAGCAAGCTCTTGATGTACCTATTATCACTGTGGGGGGAATACGGTCTCTATCCGTCGCATCAAGGATCGTATCAGAAGGAATCGCAGACTATGTTGCCATGTGCCGTCCCTTTATCAGAGAGCCTCATTTGATACAGCGTTGGATGAGCGGTGATTCCAAGAGGGCCGCCTGCATCTCATGCAACGGCTGCTTTGAAACCGTCCTGGAAGGTCAAGGTGTATTCTGCAAGGTGGATAGAGACCGCGAGGCAACACAACAGTCACTAGAGGAACACTAACCATGATGAAACCGGCAAAAAATTCATTGGACTTGGGTATCATTGTGGGTGACATCCAGGCCAGTCTGAGCTTCTATAGGGACATCCTGGGGTTGGAGTTGGTAGGAACCTTCCCCCTGTGGTTCGGGACCATGCATAGACTGCGATTCGGGACAAGCGACTTCAAGTTGATCGAACCCAAAACCGTTCCTCCGAAGGGACCCGTAGGGCTAGACGTTCAACTAGGTTTCCGGTATGTCACTTTCGTAGTAAAGAATCTCCAACAGCTCTGTGAAGATTTGAAAAAAGTCGGCATCGAATTCACCATGGACGAAACGGAAATCAGGCCCGGAACTAGGATTGCGATGGTCAAAGACCCCGACGGAAATATCGTGGAGTTCGTAGAACGGAATTGAGTCAGACGTCTATCAATCGGTCAGTGGCGGAGGGAGAGGGATTCGAACCCCCGGATCTTTCGATCAACGGTTTTCAAGACCGCCGCCTTAAACCACTCGGCCATCCCTCCGGTCTCCACGGGATTCAGATGCTAGATCACAGGCCAGTATGTTGTCAAGTGTGACCCCATGCTGCGAATTCCATTCGAAGAGCCAGAATTCAGCGTCCGTTGAGATAGGGGAAGGATTAGTTCCAATCCTCCAGCCAAAGACGATGTTGGTACACCTTCACGACGCTTGTTTTTTCCTTGACGCTAGAACGTCTAAAAAGTTGTCTATCTGATTCTCCAAGACCTCAACGGAGTAGAGACGCGGATCGTTATGATCGGCTTCGAGGATAAGCCCCGGCAATCCTGTACGCTTTGTCACCGCAACCTTTACTTCTGGGATATCTTGCGACACGAACTTGCAGCTTCGATTAGAGTGGTATAGGAAGCCGTCAAGGGAATATCTTTGAGCCAACTCCACGTAATCATCAATTCTTCTCTGCAAGTGCAGATTCGCTGTGTAAAGGTATTGGTCCGTCCAGTCCCGGAAAGGATTTTGCGCGCCGACGGACAGTCGCGCCCAAGCCCAGGTATAAAGAGAAGTAACCAAACAGACCCCGCGCTCGGCTAGGAACAAGGAGAGCCTCCTTAATTCCGGCCATATTGGTAAATTGTCCCAAAACAGACGATGTCGTTCATTTGGGACAGCTCCAATCTCATTCTGAATGCGCTGTTCAAGCTCGTCTAACAGACACCTATAAAAATCCACAGGAACGCGTGTTCCTCTCTGAGCAACAATGGGAGCCATAGATATAAACTGATCAAAGACTGACATGGGCGCTGGAATGGCCTGCCCGGTTTCAAGGATGCGAGTCCACAAGTCAGACGCTTCTTGAGACAATTCTATGGTTTCATGCAGCTTCGTAGTATCCAGAGTCTTCTTGGTGATATTTTCGAGCGTTTTTGCCAAGTCTTCCAGCTGACCCTGCACATATTCTTCTGCCGCCGCATCTCGTTCACCATCGCCGCTGTGGGGGACGTCTAAAAGCACCATGGGCGCCTTGTACATCCTGGCCAATACTTCAAACCATTTAGTCAGAGTGCTGCACTGGCTGTTCGATACTATGAGAATATCTGGCTTGGGGAGTCCCCATGTCGGGCTGACCCCTATTCGGATGGACCCAAGATCACATCTGGCATACGAACACAAATCCATCGAGTAACCCATGCCTTCTGCCGCTGCCGCAGTTTCACTCGATAACTTACGGGCCCCAAGGATTACAGCATGGTTCTCCGGATAGATAGGGATGAAGTCCATTGCGTAAAGCAATTCAACAGGTGTGAATGCATTCACGTACGCCACGAATTTCCCGTTTTGCCTGGCTCCGTGCGCAGCCAAATAATAATCGATGTTGATCTGCTTCAGTTGCTTCAGCGATTCTATGACTTGCATATCTACCATCCTAAACATCATCTAAGGAAGGTCCTCAGAGATAATTTCCCTGAAGGCCTCAAGGCGTACTTTGAGCTGCTCCATTGCGGCGCCTCGAGTCGATGTCTCAAGAACGATACTCGGGATGCCCTTTTCTTCTAACCCCTTCTGAAAATCCGGCGTGTCGAAACCGGCTGCTTCGCAAAACTTGGGATTCAGAAAGATGACCCCTTTAGCCCCGCTGGTCTTAACTCGCTCCACGAAGCTTTCACGCATCCGCTCCGGATCGAAGTGATAACCCGGATATGGCGGCGTCTTCATGAATCTGTCAACCAGCGCGTCAATGGGGTCTCCATCGAGAGATCCATCCCGTGCAGCGACTCGGTATCCCGTTACCACTTCGTCCTGGACCAATACGAACTTCAGCTCGTCAAATAGATCGAGTATGGCAGCCGGGTCCCACACCTTGCCTCTCACATATATTGGTATCCGTTCGCCTGAGCCGCCTTGCTCTTCCGACCCCCACGGCAATTTTTCCATTAATGCAATGTGCTCTTCCTTGGGCGACAAAAACCATGATTCAAAAAGATGAATAACCCTTGCCTGAGTCCATACCATGGGGTCATCTTTTTGTCTGCTGTATGCCTTGCGAAGCAGATCCCGTCCCTTGTTGAACAGCGCTATGCTTTTCGACAGATCGTCGGGTCCCGCCGCCACGCCGCAAAGCGCCTTTATGGATGCGAATAAGCGTTCAAACTCACGCCGCAGATAGACCCCGGCCCCATCATAGTCCAGTCGCTTAGGCAAGCGGAGGAATTCGTTTTTTTTCGAAGGGAAGCACTGCTGCCAAATATGGAACATGTTTCGCGTCGTGTCACAGACATAAGGGATCACCATCCCGTCCAAGAAGTCTAGTTCTTGCCTGAAACCTAGTTCAAGAGCCCCCATAGCGTGGCTGCACGTATAGCCGGGTATATGAGCTTGTGCGTGGCTCATTGCTACCCCGGCGCCCCAAACTGCCACAGGAAGACCCCCAGCAGCATGAATCAACTCTTCCGGCACATCCGGCAGGAGGTGGCCGACTACCTTGCAGCCTGTTTCTTGCTTATATGTCCGACTGCGATCCCAACGAGTCGCGACCATCTTCTCGAACGGTTCCCACGGTTCATTATCGTTCATTGCGTGCTCCAGGATGTGCGATTTGTCCCTTTACGTGTTTGCAAGCATACCCCCGTCAACGTATATCGTTTGGCCTGTAATGAAACGCGCCCCTTCTGAGCAAAGAAAAAGAACTGCGCCTACGATGTCTGTGGGCTCGCCGAGCCTCCCTAGGGGGACCCTGGAAACGATCATCCTCTCGATTTCGGGATTCGCCCAGATGGGCTGACTAAACTGGGTCTTCGTCATCCCGGGCCCCACTGCATTCACTAGAATGTTCATGGAAGCCCATTCGGCAGCCATACACATGGTGAGCATTTTTAGTGCTGCCTTGCTGGCATGGTAGATCCCCATCATGGGTCCCCCTCGTTCGGCCCCGGTTGTGGTTATGTTTACTATCCTGCCCCCTCCATGATCCATCATGATCTTGGCGCATGCTCTGCTCAAGAGGAATACTGCCTTTACATTGGTGTCAAAAATCTTGTCGAACCCGTCTTCCCGTAAGTCCATGAGAGGTCGAAAGAAGCTTCGCGCGGCGTTGTTCACCAAGATGTCGATCTTACCATAGATCTCGGAGGCCGCATCAACAAGTCCTTGAATCTGATCACCCTGCGTCAGGTCTGTAGTTTTCGCGTATGCTTGACCCCCCGCGCTCCGTATTTCCTCAGCCACTGATTCTATTTCAGCCGTTGTCCGTGCAGCTATTACAACTCGGGCGCCTGACTCAGCCAGCCCCAGTGCTATGGCCCGCCCAATGCCTTTTCCGCCTCCTGTAACGAGTGCCACTTTTTCAGACATATCAGGTTCGTAAGCCATTTCGATGACCTCCTCATCCTAGCGCCTATCTGCTCATACAAAATATCAATTTATAGCGGGTCAGCGGCTCTCATGGCAAGGAGAAAGAGCCTTAAACTGACCTCTAAAGAGGTGAAGGATTAGGATGTAGGCTCCCAGCCAGTGTCGCTAACAAATCTTACCTTACATTTTTTTAGAAAAAAAACATTTGTTGACTTAAGTCAAAGCCAACAAAGCTTATTATACATATCCTTGTAATAACGACGATGTCTCAAAAGAGGTGCTCATCATGAAATGCCCCGGTCAGGACCCGCGATATTGGAAATTTGACGCCATCTTTGATGCAGTCTGTCCCCACTGTGGAAACACAATTGAGTTCTTCAAAGATGAAACACGTAGAACGTGCAAAAAATGCGGAAACAAGGTCCTTAACCCTAAAATGGATTTCGGCTGCGCCGCACATTGTAAATTCGCGGAACAATGCTTTGGCGATCTGCCTCCAGAGCTCATAAGACGAAAGCAAGACCTATTTAAAGACCGTGTCGCCGTGGAAATGAAGATGTATTTCAAGACTGACTTCAAGAGAATAGGGCATGCGGCCCGGGTGGCACGCTACGCAGACAAGATCCTCGAGCGCGAAAAAGGCGACCCTGCGGTGGTGCTGTCCGCCGCATACCTCCACGACATCGGCATCAAAGAAGCCGAAAAAAAATATCAATCTACTGCGGCCCGGTACCAACACCTAGAAGGTCCTCCCGTTGCAAGGGCAATCCTTGAAAAACTCGATGCCGCCCCTGGCCTTACCGATGAGGTCTGCGACATTGTGGGACATCATCACAATCCTCGCCCCGGCGAAACGGCAAACTTCAAAATAGTGTACGACGCGGATCTCCTGGTAAATCTGGAAGAGAGAAAGAGCAAACAAGCCATAGCAAGAAATGTCCTCGAAAAACACATCGAGACGCGCTTCCTCACAGAATCCGGCAAGTACCTGGCGCGGTCGATTCTGCTCGAGACCCCCCAGTTGAAACAAGACAAACAATAACAAGCTTGATTGCAATAGATAAAGGAGAAAGATCATGAAAGTGAGTAGGAAAATCATAGAGATAGACGAATCCTTGTGCAACGGATGTGGAAACTGCATCATATCTTGTGCTGAAGGCGCCCTGGCCCTGGTTGACGGAAAAGCAAAGCTGGTATCTGAATCTTACTGTGACGGCCTCGGCGCGTGTTTAGGGGAATGCCCCACGGGCGCTCTTCAGATTACCGAGAAGTCGGCGGAAGACTTTGATGAAGCTGCCGTTGAAGTACACTTGGCCACACGCGGTCAACTTGGAGTCCAGGTATCAGAACAGCTTCCTTGCGGCTGTCCATCCACCCGTCTCCAAACATTCGCCGGCCAACCTGCATGCGCCCATGCCAATGAACCTAGGACCTACTCTGCGGCAAAATCATGTCTCTCCCATTGGCCGGTTCAGATTCGATTAGTCCCGGCGTCAGCTCCGTTCCTGAAAAACGCGGATCTGCTTGTGGCAGCCGACTGCACTACGGTTGCTTACCCGGCCTTTCACGAGGATTTCCTGACAGGGAAAGTTGTGCTTGTCGGCTGTCCGAAGTTCGACGACGCCCAATCCTATGTGGACAAATTCACGGAAATCTTCTCCAAGGCCGACATAAAGAGCGTCACCGTATTGGTCATGGAAGTCCCGTGTTGTCACGGCCTACCCATGATTGTTCGTCAGGCCATGAAGAATGCAGGGAAGACCATTCCTATGGAACTGGTGGTGATCAGCGTTCGCGGAGACATACTCCAAAGAGAGGCCCTGGTCGCTTAAGAGACGCTGCTTGATGGGGACCCGTCAGACTCGTCGAGATCAAACCATAACTTTATTGGATTATAGCCATTCTTGGGAGTAGTCCCGAATTGGGATGCCTGCTCGTACTTCCTGTCATCCCCCCCGAACGCCTGTATCCAATATGATTTTCCTGGAACATGTATGAACTCCGACATGACAAGTCTCGAACATTATGAGTAATAATAGGCACCTCATCCATCTTTGAAACACGTTCGACGATCATGCTGGCTCGTATCCATAACTCTCATTCCAACAGAAATGGCCGGAAGCGGTATATGTCTTATCAGGGGACTGACCTAATAGGACGATACTAGCTCCTTGCGGCGGTACTCGTAGCCTTAATCGGCCATCTACGATGCCTCAAATTGCCTGGTCAGGAAGTCTCGGACGTCTTGTCTCGAGAGTTCAAGCAGGCGGCGAAGCCGCTTATGCCAGTTGCCAAAATCAATAATGAGCTTATCTTTGCTCACCATGATGCAAACAGGCATCCAGTCCTTGCGAGGAGCCGGAGGCAACGCTGGGCAAACTTTATGGTGTTCTTTTCACCGGAAAAGCATGACATAAATCCGACAACACATTCGAGAACCTTTATAATGCACGACAGCTTGCCGCTTCAGTCCAGATGCGAGAGAACAAAGTCATCCCCCTGTCACGAGAGTGACAAGCTTCAATTCGTCGCCGTTGTGCAGTTCGGTGCTCAAGCCTGCTTTTTCCCCGTTTATGAAAGCGATAATCTTTAGCTTGTCCGGAAGCTGAAGCCTCTTTATGGCCGTATCAGGGGTAGCTCCTTTTACCAGTTCCATTTCCTGATACTCAGCGAATTTGCGCAGTATCCCAACAGGATGTATATAGATATTGATAGCTTGGGTAGTCATGGGCCATCGACGCCCCACATAATTTATCAGTATTTTACTATAGTGTGATGCCCCTGCCTATGGTAACGTACACCGTGAAGCGTTAAGTCTTTCCTTCTACCCATTTGTTCACAACAAATGCAACCCCATACTGTAATGGATACTGATCTTATGATGATAGAAAAGTGCGAAACCCCGGCAACCATCCAAGGTGCATTCCGCAATCACAAATACCTGTTGCCCGATCACGCCGCTACAGTACTATTCCTTGCCGACAGGCTGAAGAAGGCTGTCTTAGTGGAAGGGCCTGCCGGTGTTGGGAAAACCGATTTGGCGCGCGTGTTGGCAGCCATCTTGAACAGACGGCTGATTAGGCTTCAGTGCTACGAAGGGCTTGATGAGGCGAAGGCCCTTTATGAATGGCAATACGGGAAGCAGCTCCTTTACACCCAAATCTTGAGACAGAAGATTTCCGAGTTAACAGACGCACGGTCCAGTTTGGCAGAGGCAATGCAAGAAATTTTCAACCATCAAGAAGTGTTCTTTTCGAAGCACTTTCTTCAGCCTCGGCCTCTCCTCGAGGCGATAACCTCTCCAGAGCCGGTGGTGCTCCTAGTGGATGAAGTGGACAAGTCAGACCCTGAGTTCGAGGCTTTTCTCCTAGAACTTCTATCGGATTTCACAGTAAGCATCCCCGAACTGGGAACTGTTTCAGCCACAAGCATTCCCCGCGTGATTCTCACAAGCAACAACAGTAGAGAAATGAGTGACGCCTTGAGACGGAGATGTCTGCATCTGTTCATCGATTACCCTTCCCGCAGTTCGGAGCTTGAGATCATACGCCTCAAGGTGCCTGAGTTGGACAAGCACCTTGCAGCCCAGGTCGTCGAAGTGGTGCATCGTCTCCGAGACCTCCCGCTGAAGAAACCCCCCAGCATCAGCGAGACAATAGACTGGACAGCAGCTCTGGTGGCGCTATGCGTGGACAGCCTGTCAGATGAGATACTGAATGAGACCCTAAGTGTGCTATTGAAGTACGAGCGGGACATCGAGAAGGCACAGGATGCGTTTGCTCTGTCTAAGCGCAAGGCGATCTAGATTTGGATGGTGTCGCGCAGCCATGGCTAAAGGGGGCAATCCGTGAAGAGCGCTTTGATTGACTTCGTTAATAGGCTCAGACAATCAGGTATAGCCGTATCTCAAGCCGAGGCAATGGATGGAGCATCGTGTCTCCAATATATAAATATCGGCGACCGCTCCCAATTCAAACAAGCTCTTCGTTCCAGCCTTGTGAAGCGGTGTCACGACATCCAGGCTTTCGATGTCCTGTTTGACCTTCATTTTTCAGTCAATCCTATCATAAGCCCAGACGCAACGGCCGTGCGTCAGCAGCAAAAGCATTTCATCAACCCCCTCTTGACGGGCATTGAACAATTAAACGGGCGTCAGTTCTCGCCCATTACGGCTATGGTTATAACAGGAAACTTCGCTGAGTTGACTCGCCTAGTGTTGGATGCAGTTGCGTCGCTTCCGCTCAAGAAAATGGAATTCGCGCCGATAATGGGACGATATTTCGTGAACGAAGTACGAAAAAGGTTGCAACTCGACAAGGTGTCACAAGAGATGCCCCTGGCGCTAGCGGAGATAGGACGACGCACTATAGATAGAAACCTTGTGAGGGCCTTTAGGGAACAGGTGACTCAGACTCTTCTCACGCTTGAAAAAGCAATTGAGAGATTGGTTCTCACTGAAGTGCAGGCTCTTCGATTCACTGCATTCCGCCGCATCGAAGCCGAAGAAATGGCAGAGCGAAACCTTTATCATTTGACCGACGAGGACATACGCACCATGCGCCCGGAAGTAGAGAGGCTGACAAAACGGCTGAAGGATAGGATAGGGATGCGGTTTAAGAGAGCCAACAGGAGGAAGCTCGACGTTAGGCGCACCATGCGGAGCAATATAGGCTGCGGTGGATTTTTACCGGACCTACGATTCAAGAGTAGAATGACCACAAAGCCTCAGGTCGTAGCCCTCTGTGATGTTTCTCGATCCGTACGAGATTTCTCGAGATTCATGCTCCTGTTCCTCTACACGCTAAAGGAAGTGATCCCCCGAATCCGCAGTTTTATCTTCGTAGGGGATTTGACTGAGGTAACGTCACTGTTCCAGGACTACGTACTCAACGAGGCGGTAGCACGGGCCGCCGCAGGTCAGGGCCTAAAATATCCTTTCGGCACGGACTACGGATCGTCTCTCGGCCAGTTCGTGAACCAATATCTGGGTGTGATCAACTCGCGGACCACGGTAATGATCCTCGGCGACGCGCGGAACAACAATTTGCCTCCCAGGATAAGCGCCATGCAGTCAATAGCGGAACGCGCAAAGAAAATAATATGGATGAACCCGGAACCTGTCACGTTTTGGGGGACAGGCGACAGCGTCATGCACCTCTACGAGCCTTATTGTGCAACTCTCACGGAATGCGGATGCCTGGCACAACTGTCTGCAGCCCTCGAGCAGAATCTACTGCCGTAGCGGCCTCTTCAGGAAATTTTCGCTCCTCTGAGTAACAAAACGATACGCCTGGCAAACCGAGCTATCTTATCTGCCCCATCACCATTTGCTCAATTTTATCAATTCCTATGCGCTCAATCATCTCACCCAATCTTTCCCCTCGCTGGTTGTGTGCAGCGTAAACGTCGAGAATTCCATCAATTAGTTCCAATACCTCTGCGCGAGAAAAAAATCCGGTCAATTCGGATGCCAGTCTAGGGTGTCTGCCCAACTTGCCTCCAATCATCATTCTGAAGCCTTCTTGCAAGGCCACAAGCGTTTCATTAGGGCAAGCCTTAACGCACTGACCACAGTAAACACATCTGCTCAAATCAATTTCAGGCGCATTCATCTCGCCTGTCACAGCGACCGCATTCTCAATGCACGCCTCAGAACACAGCCCGCATTGATTGCATTCGCTTCCGCGAACAGCAGGCGCGATAGCGGCGATTATCCCGACGTCAGATATCTGAGGTCTAGAACATGCATTGGGGCAGTCCGACAGCGAGACCCTGAATTCGTGATGATACTTGAGAGGACCTTGCACCTTTGACTTCAGAAAAGACTTCAGGTCTCTCTTCTTCAAAATTTCCTCGACTCGTTCCGCAAAATCTTTTGCTTTCGGGATACGGTTAGGACATCCGCTTGGACCAAAACAGGTCTCTACCTGGTAGCCTTTAATGTCGTCTTCCATTTTGTTCAAGAAGTTCTGCTTAACAATCTGGACATGGTCTAGAGTGACTTCGGACGCGCCCATAGCTTCCACTTCAAGTTCAATCTTCTTTCTCACCTTCTTTTTTACGAAAAAAGGAACCTTCGCTATCGCTTCCTCAGCAGCTCTACTCCAATGCATATCCGATCTCCAAGAAACCCCTATGTAGCGAGTATAGGCAGTCTCGTTTCCTAGCAGAGAGCATGGCGGCGAAAGTCCAACCATACCTCCATACGCCAACGGTTCCGACGGAAAGCTTCCCGTTGAAATCTTTCAATAGTTACACGTACCATAAGATAACGCTACCGGTAACCGCCTTGGCTTATGCGCGGCATGGCAGGATCATGATTTCAATGTGGACTCTAGCTTCCCAAACTCCTCAGCCATATCGTGTTCAACCAACACCTGCTTCGAAGGGATGCCTTTGTCCGGATCAAGCCCCATGAGCTGGTAGAACTTATCCTTCATCCCCGTAAACCTTATTTCAATTCCTTCAGGGGCTCCATCGACAGCAGGCTGCAACAGCCTCTCCGAGACGCAGTCGTCGCTCGCGCTCAAGCCGTACCTATGGTTTAGCAATCGATGGAGATAGAAGACCCGGCGGCCTGCCCTCATCATATCATCTACATCCCAATTGTACCCAGCTACTGTATTGAACAGGCCGACCCATTCGGGTACGGAGATCTCTCTGTCCGCGAACTGACAGTAGCATGCGCTGTTTTCGATGCTCCCCAGGGCTACAGCGATGCAACCGGTTTCCGCCTTATACTCCTCTGTCATTGGTTCCAACTCATATTCAAAATCGATTTCAGGGTAGTAGCATGCTCCCATTTCCATGAACAGCATAGGATATGCTACGTGACAAGCGCCTCTGTGACTTATGGCATAGGCCAATGCCAATCCATGACCGCCCCCACGCGGATCGTGCATTGGAACTTCAAGCCCTTTACTGTGGACTACATACTTCTCTGAGCCTTTGCCCAGTATTAGTGACGCGGCTACACTTCCATCGGCTAGAAGTCTGCCCAAATTTCCTCGGCGATAGGCGATCATCGGCAAAAGGCTATCAATGACCGTATGCATGTCGCCCCATTCAAGGGACATCCCCTCGGTGTCGTCCAAAGTGAGGGCCCCCTTTTTAAAGGCTTCCGTGGCCCAGGCGATGGTGCAGCCCGCAGTAATGGTGTCCATGCCGAATTCGTTGCATAATCGTCCGGCCTTGCACGTCGCCGCCAAATCCATGGATCCCAGAAGTGATCCAAACCCTACGATCGTCTCATATTCGGGACCAGGCCCCTTAGGCACGGCAAACGACCCCTCTTTTATCTCCACGACTCTCTTACATGCCACCCCGCAAAAGGCGCATTGTCCGTGGTTGGTCAGATACTTTTCCGTCAGGGTACTACCAGTGAGCGCTTCTGCCATCTCTTCCCAAAAATTAGATTGGAAGTTCCGAACGGGCACATCCCCTGTGTGTACACCGCCTTCTAAGTTTGCTGCCGTGCCATTTTCGTGAAGGACAGTGGACGGCAACGCTTCTTTGATTTTTTTATTAAGTTCTCTGCGGAGATTGTTGAAAGAATAGGCATCCCGGAGCATTAACTCCCTTCTTGTCCCCCTTACGACTATCGCTTTGAGATTCTTGGAACCCATAACGGCCCCGAACCCTGCGCGGCCGAAGGCGTGGTGTCCTTCATTCAGAATCGAGGCATACCGCACGAGGTTCTCACCAGCAGGACCTATAGCCAGCATTCTTGAATCTCTGCCATACTCCTTTCGAAGGCTCGCGGTCGTTTCCAATATATCTTTTCCCCAATATTCTTTGGCGCTTTTCAGTTGTATCTCTTCGTCAAAGATGGTGATTAGGGTTGGCCGGTCAGACTTGCCTTTAATCATGATCCCATCGTAACCGGCATACCGCAATTCCGGGGCGAAATAACCACCGCAGGAAGAGTCTCCCCAATGGCCTGTCAAGGGTGAACAACCCGCCGCACACCCCCGACTTGCCCCAGAGAGTCGCAATCCGGCAAAAGGTCCCAGCGTAAAGATTAGTAAAGCTTCCGGAGACAATGGATCGGCGGAGAAATCACCTCTCTCCCAAAACAGCTTTGCTGCGAGCCCACTTCCTCCTATGTATTTGCGGTAGTAGCTCTCAGGAGGTGAAAAGATATCCACAGCACCTGTGGTAAGATCAATATCGATTATCCTGCCGGTATTTCCCCACATAGATTGCGCCTCCGCAGCGGTTCAATTCAATATCTTGTCTTCCCAGCCCATGTCTTTCAGCACCTGGTTGTAAATGATTGCCACTTTCTTGAGTTTGGGCACCAACTTCAGTAGTCCTGTTGCTGAACCTTTTACCCGAATCTTTCTGCGGGTGATAGCCATGACTGGGTTCAGTTTGTTAGACCAGGAGCGGTGGGCATCGTCAGCAGAGAGACTCATTATGAGGTCAGGTTCATCTGAAGGTTTCCCCTGGGCGATTACCATCGGGTCTTTACGAGAATCTACGTGAAATGAACAGTTAGAGCCATCTTCCGTATAATCGAACCATATAAGCTGATTGACTTTTCTCAAGCCCTGCGCAAGCTCCGGATCGTCCTGGGCTCTGCGGAACAGTTCCAAAAAAGCCTTGATGGGTTCAGTCTCGTCCTTCCAATACTCCATGGGAACGGTCCTCCTCGTTTCTTATAAAGCCTTAAAAAAAAGGTCTCGAATATCAGATTCTTCGGGATACCTCGGATTGTAGCCTATCTGTCCGTCCGCAGCGGCCAACTCGACCAGTGGAGTTAGCGATTCGACATCGCCAGTGACGCCGAAGTCTCGCAGTGTCTCTGTGATGCCGATCTCCCTCTTCAGTGCCTTTACAGCTTCGAGGGCGTACTGTGCCGCCTCTTCCTGAGCCATGCCAGCCATGGATCCGCTGGCTTCCCCAACGAGCGTGTAGCGTACAGAAGCTGCCTCGAGGTTAAATTCCATGACTACGGGCAGCATTATAGCGTTGGCAAGACCATGGGGTATTCCGTAGAGCGCCCCTAGCGCGTGGGCGCATGCATGACACGCTCCCGTCATGGTGTTGCAAAAGCACATGCCGGCAAGAGTTGCTGCTATGAGCATGTTCCCCCTTGCAGCGATGTCTGTAGGGTCTTGCACCGCAACAGGTAAATACCTAAAGATAAGCCGTATAGCGTGGAGACCGAGGGCGTCAGAGATAGGTTGCGCCCCTGTCGAAGTAACCCCTTCTATGGCGTGGGTAAGGGCGTCCATGCCTGTAAATGCCGTAATCTTAGGCGGTAACCCCACGGTCAGTTCAGGGTCCAGCATGGCTAGGTCAGCGTTGCAATATGGATGCGTCACAGAAAGTTTAGCCCGAGCCTGTGTATCCAGTACTACCAAAGCATTGGTAACCTCGCAGCCTGTCCCGGCAGTGGTGGGAAACGCAATGTGGGGCGGTAGTCGTACTGCACCTTCCCAAAGACCCGCTTGATCAGCAAAGGGTTGAAAATCGTCTCCCTGATGGCCGATTAGGATATTGACGGCCTTGGCTGTATCCAGGACGCTACCGCCTCCTACGGCTACCAGACAATCGGCTTGATTCGTACGGTAAAATCGAGCGGCCTCATTGATAATCTCAATCCGCGCATCCTGTTCGATAGAGTCAAAGAGCCCCGCAAATAAAATGCCAGATTTCTCGATTTGCTCAGCAACTTGTCGAGCTACGCCAGCGTCAACAACGCCTCTATCGGTGAATACCACTGCTCGAGAGCCTCCGAACTGTTCCAGTTCGAAGGCTAGCTCCTTTCTCACACCCGGCGCATACATAATACGCGGACGGTTTACCCATGTGAAAAACGGTTCAAACTCAACATAAGGCCGATTCATCATAATTTCCCCCTCTGGCAAATGATGAAATCGCAAACGGCATTTGACAATCTACACGGATTTACTGTCTGGTGCACGCTTTTTCCAGTTTCCGAGAAAAAAAGTTTCCCTTTCTGCTGGTTGAAGGACTGAAATTCCTAAAATTAACGCTTATGGCTGATATCCTAATTCAATTGCTTTGACGCAATGTGAGATTTCGAGTTATTGTGCGAATTATGAGAAAAAAGGAAACAAACCTTTCAGTGGGCGTTATCGGTGTTGGCTCCATGGGGCAGCACCATGCGCGAGTACTTTCCGAAATACCATACGTGCATTTTGTCGGCGTTTACGATGTGGACAGTGGCCGGGCTGCTGAAGTGTGCATGAGGTTTGGCGGCCGTCCGTTCTCGACCCTAGTTGACCTCCTTGATCAAGTAGATGCCGTCACCGTAGCCGCCCCTACAACGCTGCATGCCGAACTAACAGCCTTATGCTTGGAAAAAGGATGCCACGTACTCGTAGAGAAGCCTCTGGCTCACAACGTCTGGCGCGCTGAAAAGCTGGTGACAAAAGCGGAAGAGGCGGGTAAAACCCTCATGGTCGGACATATCGAAAGATACAATCCTGCAGTCCAAGCACTGCTAAACAACCTCGCCTGCGCTGCCGAACCGGTGCTCGCCATAGATGCCCGGAGGCTAAGCCCCTTTGATGGCTCACGCTGCCTCGATGTGGATGTCTTGCACGACTTGCTTATTCACGATCTTGACTTGGCCCTGGAAATGGGCAGGTCCGAAATCACAGAGATTTCTGCAGTAGGACGAGCAGTCTTTTCTAACAAATTGGACATGTCTCATGTACGAATCCTTTTCGCAAATGGAACATGGGCTACCTTCACCACGGCAAAATGCTCCCCGAAGAAGATGCGGTGTATAACCGTATGCACTCCAAGCAGGGTGTTGGAAGCGGATACTCTCTCACGAAGCCTAGTCATTCATAGGGCTCACGAGCTGCCAGTCCTCGGATCCAGGTCATGCTTTATGGCTGGCATCGAGTGCCAGCAGGTCATAGTGCCCGACAAAGAACCTCTAAGACTAGAACTAGAAGACTTTGTTTCATCGATTTGTAACGGAAGACCGCCCATTGTGGACGCCGCGCGGGGACTAAAAGCGCTGAAGGTTCTGCAAAGCATCTCGGAGGTCATTCGTAGTTAATTCGCCGATTATGTTCGCAACGACCGCTGGTTGCCAAGGCAGAACAATCGTTAAGAGAAATTTACGGTTGACTTTCCGGGCCGGTATCGATGCGAGCCACCTAAGACTACAGCCATTCTCTTAACTTATCGCGAGATTGCTTCGCTTTGCTCCCAACGGCGCCTCCATGGCCCTATTGCCACTGCGAGGAACCGTACGCCACAAGGCAATTCTCACCCCACATCAATAATGCAATGAAGCCTTTGTCCAATGCGCGTTGACTGGGAATCGAAAGGCCGCCATCGTCCGGTCAAAGCACTTTATTCAAAGGGTACTCTATGATACCCGTAGCCCCCGCCTTAATCAATTTCGGCAGCAATGACCGAACAACCTCTTCTGAAACAACTGACTCCACTGAAAACCAATCTGACTTGTAAAGACCAGCGACCGTCGGTGCGTTGAGAGAGGGCAGCAAACTAACAACGCCATCAAGTTTATCCGAAGGCACGTTCATCTTAAGCCCCACCATCTTGCGCGCCTCCAAGGCCGCCTGGAGCAGTAGATGGATTTGATCAATCTTTTCTCTCTTGAAAGCGTCCTGGTAAGCTTTGTGGTTCGCAATGAACTGCGTGTTCGTTGTTAGGAGTGTGTGAATGATCTTAAGGCCGTTTGCCCTTAGGGTGCTCCCCGTCTCTGTAACATCGACGATTCCGTCCACCACACCTTCGTTTACCTTGGCCTCGGTGCTCCCCCACGAAAACTCAACCTCAACCTTAATTCCTCGCTCGGCAAAAAAACGGCGAGTAAACCCTACCAATTCCGTTGCTATACGCTTACCGTAAAGATCTTCGGGAACACGATAGTCGGATTCCGCGTCCACAGCCAGTACCCATCGTGCCGGACTCTGAGAAACCTTAGAATAAACCAGATCGTCGATGATTTTAACATCAGACTCATTTTCCAGTATCCAGTCCTTGCCCGTAAGGCCGGCGTCAAACGTCCCTGACTCGACATATCGAGAGATTTCCTGGGCCCGCAGCCGAGCCATAACGATCTCCTCGTCGTTTACACTCGGGAAGTAGCTCCTTGGAGAAACCGTTATGTTCCACCCCCCCCTTTTGAACAAATCTATGGTGGCCTGCTCCAGGCTGCCCTTGGGTATGACCAATCTCAAAGGTTCCTTAGTCATCAACGTCCTCAATAGTTCCATCTGAGTTTATTCTGCGGAAAAAACAGCTCCAGCGTCGGGTGTGGCACGCTCCCCGGCCCTGTTGGTCCACTAGCAAAAGGATGGTGTCCTCGTCACAATCAAGGAGAACGTCCTTGACAACTTGGATGTCCCCAGATGTCTGGCCCTTCCGCCAAAGCTCTTGCCGAGACCGGCTCCAATAGCAGGCACGGCCCTCTCTCAGCGTCGTCTCGAGAGACTCTAAATTCATGTAGGCCAGCATCAAAACTTTACCCGTGTTCACGTCTTGGGCAATCGCGGGAACCAAACCGTTTCCCTTTACAAAATTCACGATTTTAGCCAGGGATTTATTTTCAAGCACCATCAGGATTACTCCTCGGAACCTGTCAAAAATTCTTGTTCCATCGCGCGCAAGATGCTGTTCACGACCTGCACGCCGACCTCAACAACTTGAGGCTCCACGGTACCATCGAGTAAACCCTTCAAAAGCTGGTTTAGCAACACTACCCCGTCATGTGGCGTCCGTATCAGGAGATCCGAGGGTTCCTGGCTCGATAAAATATCGGTTCTCGAAGACTCCTTTTGGCCGACAGCCTCACCATGTCTCGACTCAATTCCCCTCGCCGCTAAAATATCCTGAAATATGCTGATGGCCTCTGGGGTGTAGTCGTTTCGTTCTTCAATAAGAATCCGTTGTATCTCTTCGGTGGGCAGGGCCTCCAGCCGTGCTCTGTCAATAAGGTATTCCGGCATCAAGTCTCTCCTATTCTCGGGCAGGTGGCTTCATATCACTTTACTATGAAGTCCAGCGTTCGGACCGTTTGATCGTCCCGTTCCCATTCCATCTTATCCATCCAATCCCATATTTTTTTAGCCGAACAGCCGCCTAAGAAGAGCACAATCAGACAGATTGCCGCACACTTTTTCATAGCCTTGTCCTCTGATCCCAACTAACCAAAGTCGTACTCCTTCGAAAACGCCTTTATCATAGCATCTCTGCAGAGGCCAAATCAACGGAATGTAAAAACACAAACTGATACATTATATAATAAATATAATCTCCTAATAAAACAATATATTCCATCTTAATCAGTTTTGTGATATCATAAAGCACAGTACAGCAGATCGTCACGCCTCGCCGTCTGCCGTATCATATATATGGCTCTCGGCTTCGCAGTCATGAACTAGGCAACCTACACAGGAGAAGCTAACACCGTTATGAATCGCCAGGTTCCATTCCTACAGCCATTCAAATACTTACCGTTGCCTGGGATTCCTAGGAGAACGACGGTAGCCATAAGCGTGGTCATGGCCCTGCTGCTCCTGGTGAACGGAGCAATTGCCGGTGACTGCGAAACGGAATTTGACCAGCTCATACCGACTAATAGAGTTCTCCCCTCTTGGAAGCTCGGACGAGCCGCAACAGACGTTTTGGGCGGACCCCACGAGTTATTCGCCTACATGACGAACTACGCCGCATTGGGGTCGTATAACGGGGCCTATCACGATGGCTTCTACGGGTCGGTATCCGGCGCCGTAGCCGGCTATGTGGCGGGCTTTTTCCCTGGGTTATATCACATGGTCAAACGCATGAGCACCGGATGCCTCGACATGGTTACCTTTTGGCGACCGGATGTAAGACCAATTAACAGACCAACTCACGCCCTGCGCGGGCTAGGATCCGAAACTTCGGATTATTTTGACAAGGATCCTTATTGGTACATTGGTCCTCAGCGATGAGCCAGTAGGGCTAGGAAGGCTCAAGACCTAAATAACCACATGGGGTCATCCTATGTTAGTGCTTTAACAAAACAGCACAGCGTAGATCGTCTCACTCAGAAGGCAATCTGGCCGCTAAGAGAAATAGATGCCTGGTCAGACCACACCTTTGTACCGTCCCATGAGATATCCAGCAACTGTACGGGATTGGTCAATTGATGAGAACCATGGCTAACGATCCTCATAAACTCCCCTTCTAATTCGAGGAGAACTGACGGAGTGTACAAAAAAGCGATCTTTAATGCACCATGCCAAACATGGCCGCGTGTATTCTCCCGAGTGATGCGGTGGCCGCTGCGAAGAAGATGCAGGTCTTCATTGCCTGCCGTGACCAAACCGTAATCAAAGGAACAGTTCAAATTCACCCTCGGCGAAAAAGAGGCGTAGCGACCTCTGTCAAGGCTATGGCGCAGAGCTGCGCCGACATAATAATGGTAGAAGGTCTGTTTGAATTCGATCCCTTCTCCGGGCAAGTCCAAAGGCTGGCCCCCCATCTCGAACTGAACGCCGTCAAAAGTAGTGAAACTGAAGCGTTGAATGCGCCAGCCGGCAAGCGGACGCAGACGAGATTGAGGATTAAACCGCCAGGCAGCCTCAACCTTCACATCAACCACAAAGCCGCTGTTCAATTTGCAGTGAGACTCGCTAAACACAGTCTTTTGGTTTGGATCGTCACCGTTTGTCCAGTCGCTGTCTTGCATCATAGCGCGGGATACGCCTGTGACATTGGCGAGACCCAATATTTCAGCGCTCCATCCCGACGCGGCGTACCCAGTCTTCAAAGATGCAAACCATTGGTCTATGGGAAATTCCAATCGGCTCAGGGGATCCTGATTCGGCGGGTAGGGATTGGCAAACTGGTACGATGTAAAGCTGCCAAGATACTTTCTGAGGCCGACTCCAGCGAAGTAACCGTTGTCGGGTTCGACCTCCAACCATCGCCCGAGACGCCACGGGCCTTCAAAGCCCGCGGCCGCCGGTGCAAAGTACATAACGACTACAAAGATCACAGAAAACCAAATGCCGCGATAAACCGACATAACAACATCCTTTACCTCTCATGAAAAGAAGACCACTGGGGGTCACAAGAAACAAAAAAACAGGACAAGGACAAGCTTGAAAAAGCTTCAGCCCCGCGAATTGGCCATATGCCAGCACAGGCCGCACGCTTATTTGCTGTGTCATACGCCGCACGGGACGCCGCCGCAGACGGCGTATCATACTGGACCGCGGTTACCATCACCCACGGTTTCCAGACACACTTCAACCCTTCGCAGGCGAGGGTCTGCGCGAGATAAAATCTTTTCCGTTTATTGGCCTTTTGAAAAATACAATATCATAGATGGCATGAAATGTCAATGTAAAGCGACACTTAGCTCATAGTATGGTATAGGATGATGTTCTTGATGTAAGCATAGAAATTCAAAAGCGAAGTATATTTACAACTCAGGCATCACGCCCATAAAAAACCTGCTTGCCTCTCAAAGAAAACAACTTCATCGATGCCATCACGCCGCGACATTCAGGACGCGTAATTACCACGGGCCTCCGGCTTTCAAATAAAGCCTGTCTATGTGCGACCGACTCCCCGCGAGACTTTCAGATGTCGGATACCGAATGTAGGGCGCATATCCTCATATTCCGTGCATCCATGCAATGTTGTGTTTCTTCAATGTGTTACCGCCTCTTGACAGCCGCTGCAGCCATGGTTAGTATGTAAAGTTGCGATAACGTCAAGGGCCCATAGCTCAGCTGGTAGAGCTCCCGGCTCATAACCGGTCGGTCCCTGGTTCGAATCCAGGTGGGCCCACCATTGTGAAGAGATGAACCATGCTCGCTCACTGTCTTGCCAAACATGCCTGCGGAAACATCGCGGGGAGCACTAAAGGGCTCCCCGTAATGTTTTTTCAGGGCTCAACCCCGTTGATCTTCATAAAGAGGGAGGAGACTGAGGTTGGGTAGTCTGCGGTTGGCCGGGCTTCTTGATGTAGCAGACAGACTATACCCGTTTGATCTTGCGGAACCCTGGGACAACGTAGGCATACAAATCGGCGACCCGAATAGGATCGTTCAGCGAATGGCTTTGAGTCTGGATCCGTCACCTATCACCCTCGAGTTTGCAGCCCGAAACCATTGCCAGCTTCTCGTAACTCACCATCCCATACTCCTATCTCCTATCAATCGAATAATAGCGTCAGAGTATCCATCTCGTCTTCTCAGCTATGCCGCCAGACTGGACGTCGATGTCGTGAGTTTGCACACGAATTTCGACGCGGCAGTAGGGGGTATTAACGACCATCTCGCGCAAACCATGAAATTAGAGGATGTGCAGACCCCGGCTAATGCGAGGTGTGCTCGGATTGGCGCTCTGGCCGATCCCCTGGACCTACAATCCCTCGCCGTTCATCTGGCCAAACTTTTTGAAACGCCGTCTGTGAACGTGATTGCACGGGATAATCGGATTGTGAAAACGATATTCTGCGTATCGGGCAGCGGAATGGGTTATTTGAGAGAGGCCTTGGGGGCTGGTGCTGACGCCATAGTAACGGGGGACGTTAGATACCATGCGGCTGTAGAGGCTCTAGAATCTGGCATAGCCGTGATCGACTGCGGTCACTTCCCTCTCGAAAAGGCAGGCCCCAGAATCATGGCGCAGGCCTTTACTAAGGCATTAGAAGAGCTCGGCGAAGATATAGAGTGCATAGTATGCCAGGAAGAAAAAGACCCTTTGTCAAAAGGATATATCGGTGAGGAGGACCTCAATTGAAAGAGCAGTTAGCATTGTTGGAGCAACTTCAAAAGATAGACAACGAGATTGACGTTCACGAAAAAGACCTGGCTAGGTTTCCGGAGGAAATTCAGGAAATTGCACGTAGTCTGGTGGTGACACGCAGGGACATATCTGAACTCAAGGAAAAACTCGAGCGCGCCGAAGCGTCACTGAAGAAAGGAGAGCAGGACCTCGCTGTTGAGCAGGACAAGATCAAACGGTCTGAACGAAGACTCCTCGGCATCAAGAACGTTAAGGAATACAATGCCCTGTCGCGAGAAATTAAGCTGGGCAAGAAAGTGGCTGGAGAAATCGAAGAAAATGTCCTGACCCTCATAAGTGAGGTGGAAGGTCTCGGAAGAGTCCTGGATAGGCGTGAAGGCGAATATCGAGAGCTGGAAGAAAGTCTCACCAAAAAGAAGAGTGAGGCCGAGACCATCGGAGTGAAGGCAAAAAGACAGCTTTCCAAGCTCAATTCGGAAAAGGAAAAAATCACGGTGTCGCTCGACCAGGATTTTCTCAAAAGATACCTAACGGTAAAAAAGGCTAGGGGTAGCGCTGTAGCAGAGATGTCCAAAGGTATTTGTACCGCATGCCACATGTCGGTTCCTCCCCAACTGAACATACGGGTCCTAAAACAAGAAGAACTTATAATGTGTCCCAGCTGCCACAGAATACTTTACGTAAGGCCGGAGAATATACCGGAGTATAACAAGCTTGACGCGTGAGGTCGAAAGTATAGCTGGACGAACCCATCGCGGCTGTAGGCTTCAACGCCCTGAAGATAAAAGAAAGATTGTAGATGACAGTAAAAAAGGACAGCGTGCAAGGCGCTAAGCACCCGCCGCAACATTCGGTAAGCAAGTATCCCCACAGTCTCCTCTATGGCATCAGTGATAGAGACGTTGAACGAATTCTCAGCGTCGAACATTCTGATCCGCACAGCGTTTTAGGAGGGCATCCAGCGAATATAGACGGGATCCAGGGGGTTGTAATAAGGGCCTTCCACCCTGACGCCTCAGCGGCTTCTTTGCTTCTAGACGGCCGACAATTCATAATGAACGGCTGGAACAACTCCGGCTTGTTTTGGATTTGGCTGCCCCGCCGACAGCTACCATTAAAGTATTCTTTTGCCTTTGCTTTTCCTGCTGGCAGTACGTGGCAAGTTGATATGCCATATCGTTTTATGCCAACCCTCGGCCCCCAAGATCTCCACTATGCGTCTGAAGGGAAGCACTACCGACTCTATGAGAAGCTCGGAGCCCATGAAAGAGATCTCGAGGGGACAAAAGGGACAGCGTTTGCTGTATGGGCCCCCAACGCCAAAAGAGTCAGTGTCGTAGGCGACTTTAATCGCTGGGATGGCCGCCTGTGTCCCATGAGATCCATGGGTACTTCCGGCATATGGGAGATATTCCTCCCAGGCGTAGGCCAGGGGCAACTATACAAATACGAGATCAAGACCAATGACGGACATCTGCGTATCAAAACAGATCCTATGGCATTTTTCATGGAGCCGAGGCCCGGTACTGCCGCTAAGGTCTGGAATATGGAAAAATTCCAGTGGGCAGACCAGGACTGGATTGAAAAAAGGACGAAAAGAGACGTCCTTGCAAGCCCCATGAATATCTATGAAATTCATCTGGGATCTTGGTTGCGCATCGCACATCAGGGATATCGTTGGGCCACATATCGGGAAATCGCCGAGCCACTGGTGAAACACATGAAGGGCCACGGATTCACCCACGTAGAACTAATGCCTGTCATGGAGCACCCCTTTGACGGTTCTTGGGGCTACCAAGTTACTGGATATTACGCCCCTACCAGCCGCTTTGGCACGCCTGACGACTTTAAGTACTTTGTGGATTTCCTCCACCAAAACGATCTTGGAGTTATTCTGGACTGGGTACCAGCTCATTTTCCTCGTGATGACTTCAGCCTACGTTTGTTTGACGGCACGGCCCTCTACGAACACGCTGATCCTCGAAAAGGAGAGCATCAAGATTGGGGGACCCTTATATTTAATTACGGTAGGAATGAGGTCCGGAATTTTCTCGTCGGAAATGCCCTGTTCTGGCTGGACAAGTATCACGTGGACGGCCTGAGAGTTGATGCGGTTGCCTCGCTCATCTACCTCGATTACAGCCGCAAGAACGGGGAATGGATCCCAAACGAGTATGGAGGCAACGAGAACCTGGAAGCAATACGTTTTCTGCAAGAATTTAACGCTATGGTTTACGGATCATTCCCAGGATGTTTCACCATAGCGGAAGAATCGACCGCCTGGCCTGGGGTAACTACTCCCACGTACCTAGGAGGCTTGGGGTTCGGCTTCAAATGGGACATGGGATGGATGCACGATACGCTGCAGTATTTTTCCAAAGACCCTATTCATAGAAGCTTCCATCATAACGACCTCACCTTTTCCATGATGTATGCCTACAGCGAAAATTTCGTCCTTCCCCTTTCCCACGATGAAGTAGTCCATGGAAAAGGGTCTCTGCTAAGGAAAATGCCTGGCGACGACTGGCAAAAAAAGGCTAACTTGCGATTGCTCTTCGCTTACATGTACACGCACCCGGGAAAGAAACTCTTAATGGCCGGATCAGAACTCGCCACCTGGAACGAATGGCATCATGAATCGGTCTTGGAGCGAGACTTGCTTCAATATCCCTTCCACAGAGAAATATCTGACTACGTAAAGGACCTTGGCAGACTCTACGTTTCAGACAGCGCTTTGTGGGCATGGGACCACCAGTCCAAGGGCTTCTCGTGGATAGACTGCAACGACAACTCCAACAGCGTGCTGTCGTATATTAGGCGCGGCCCCGGCGGATACCTTGTATGTGTTATGAATTTTACCGCCGTGGTGAGATACCGCTACCGGATTGGTGTGCCGGAACTCACAACCTATCGAGAGATAATTAATTCGGACGCAAAGGCATACGGTGGAAGCGACGTAGGGAACGGCGGTTACGTTGTGGCGTTGCCTGGCGACCACCACGGCTACCCTCAATTTCTGGAACTCACCCTACCGCCTCTTGCATGCCTTATCCTAAGAAAGGCGTGAGCCTGTGGTAAAGTCGGAAGCTATAGTGGTTCTCTAAAACCCTGTCGGAATCAAAAACAGTTTGCTTGGACTGTCATGGCCATGTCATTGACCCGGAGTAGAATGGAGATTTTCTGTATTAACACTTCGGGTCATGCCTTGTCATACCCGACGTGATCGGGCGTCCAATATCCCTAGGTTCCCGTTTTCACAGGAACTACAGATGGACTCGTGCAGGCAATTCGCGTTTACTCTCGAGAATCGCTATACCTGACGGCTAACCAATGGCCAGAAACAATCAGGCATAAGAGATAAGGCAGCAGCCCCATTCTGCCCTTCGGAGCGCCCAGAAAGCGTTCTCTTTGGGAACGTTTCTTATGATATGTATTTCGCGCTCAATCTTACCGCCTATTTTCCTTACAAATTCTCGGAAATCAGCTATAGTGAGTCGATGAATATCCATGGTATTGTGCCATGGCTGAGGATGCGTGGCGCACATGGGCGTCTTGCCCGTTACAAGATATTCGAGGCTGATTTTCCAGTGGCCAAAATTGGGAAATGTTATGATGGATTTGGAGCCTACCCGAAGCATTTCTTTCACGACTTTTTCTGGATACATAAGCTGTTGTAATGTTCGACTCAGCACCACGTACTCATAACTGAGATCCGGAAAACCCTCCAATCCCTCGTCAAGGTCCAGAGTCATGACCCGGATACCCCTTTCGATGCATCGGATAACCTTCTCTTGGTCCAACTCCACTCCGCACCCTTCAACGTCCTTCTCGTCCCTCAATCTCTTCAACAGCGTCCCCGTCCCACAGCCTAAATCTAGTACTCGCGTTCCAGGGGTTATCATGTCTATAATAACGTTAAAGCCGACCTGAAACTCATGAAAAGGTGTTCTCGGTTCCTGAAATTCCACCGCTGTCATGGCTTTTATCAATCCTCGTTGTCAATGAACTGTGCTCAAGTCGGGCAGAACAGGTTTCATCCCGCAAAAACGCACCAGAGTTTCATCAAGCGAGTAACGACGCCCTGTCGAGGCCATACTCTTCAAGAAGTCCCCAGCCTCCATGGATTGAAACCATTCGACCCCGAAACGAGACTCCAGAAATTGTCTCATTGCGCTTGCCCCTGTCCATGCGCTCAGATAATCAAAAGAATAAAAATCGGGCTCCATGTCCACTAGGTACCCTTCAGGTTCATACACGAATCCTGTTGCCTCGTGAAGCCTTCGACAATATGGTTCCGAGTTCTTGATCTCGCCTGTGCGGTGAAGCTCTAGTTCTGCGAGAAACTTACCGATATATCTTCGTACGAGGCACAATCTTCTCAGACGCGACATTTCAGAAAGCCGAACGGCCTCACCAGAATCTAGTCCGCCCACGGATTGCGCCCACAAGGGGTTCTCAACCAATTCCATGAATAGAAACGCAAAAGCCTCATCGAGCGCTGTCGAACGATAGAGACGGCGGTATTCCAAAGGCAAATCCCTGTCGAAATGACTTAGATAAAACGCGTGTCCTACTTCGTGGAGCAGGGTCTCCATATCTATGAGACCGCCGACCGGCTTCGTCAGGACGTACACCTCCCCGGGAATCTCTACCCCTATACACACGGCATCAGGATTCTTCGCGGCATAAGAATCCATATTTATCGATACGTCGGATCTCGCCATGAGATCAAACCCCATACCCTGAAATGTCCAGCTAATCTTTTCCCTCAATGACTCCACTGGGAAGTAACGGTCAAAGTCTTTTATCCGGAGGAGATAAAGGGCGTGGAACCTCCCAAGTCCCTCGAAAGGTCGTCCAATAACGTCTTCCACCCATAATGTCATGCCCTTGTTATAAGTGTCTGAGGTTTCCTCCAGATAATTCTCAAAGACTCGAGCGCTGTTGTCAAAATCTGCTCCCTTCTTTGCCTCGCAAAATGCCGAAAAATTAGGGTATCCGAATTTGTCCGTCACCGTGCGAATGGTCAGTTCCAACATGCCCAGCAGCATTGGATTAATAATGCCTTTGTGGAAGATCACACACTCGGAAAGCATGGCCTCTCTCTTGTCGAAATCTGATTGCGCCTGAAGCCAAGGGACAACCTCGAGAGCAGGTACCTTTTCCCCTGATACATGCATTCTGCCTCGCTCAAGGTAAAAATTTAGCATGTCGGCCAATGACGAAACCTCTTCCTCGATGACAAGGTCTGTGCAAGCGTGAAAGAGCCGGTGGACGCGTTCAAGACCGTCGGATGTGTCGGCTTTTTTTAGATTCTTTCTGAGGAATTCCCATGTCTTGGGTCTAAGAGGTATGGGATGGGATTCCAATATGTCTGCGGTATTGAGGACTGAAACCCTCCCCAGCCTCGAATCCAGCGATTTGCGCGCTAATTCTACCTGCACTGCGTTTATCTCATGCATTATCTTATCTAGAGTGAGTTGACCCATGTGCCTTTCCCAAAAGCATACTTTCCGATCGCAAAAAAGCAATCTCTCGTAGCGATCCACCCATAGTACGATGGCCGCTTGATTGTCGCACGATGTCGAGGTTTGAAGCAGTTCAAAAAGGGAGGTGTTGAACCAAACTATCGCGTATTGAAACTAAGTAAAGCGAAATCTCACATAACGTCAAATCATACGTACGGCGATAATTGCTTACGATGAATGTAGAATGTTTCCTCAGGATGATACGCGGACCTCACATCATCTTCGGCCCGTTGCCTGACGCTGGACGCCACTCCTGCGGGCGTTTCGGTTGTGGTTTCCTGCATTATTTTTTTTGTTCATCAAGCACTCCCACGAACAATACCCATAAACAGAATAGGTCATGGTCTGGTTCGGGGTGAAATTTCTCCCACACGTTTTACATCTTTGCAAAATGTTCCTCCTTTGCGGTCAACAAACGCTGCCGGTTTAGCTTATAGATTTTGTGCCAACGCGACCCCTACGACTCGAGCTGGGGATTGTATCCCTCCACGTACTAACAAAGGACGCTACGAGTCAAACAGCCCTCGTGTATGCTAAGCCGCGTAGTTTTCTAACGACGCTGTTTCTTAGAAGCCAGCCCAGGAGTTTTGCCACGCCCAGTGCTTCTACTTCGAAAGGCTCACACCAGGAAAAGGTTAAGTTGGCTTCCTACTGGTTAGGTAACGAACACGCCTAAGGGGACTGACATATTCCCCCGTCCAATCACCAATTGCTGAAGAGCGATGTCAGGCTGATGGTCTATGCCAAAAGGGTTTACTCTAAATATTCAGAATGCTCCATCCCGGAGCCTTCGACGTGTCTCTTACCACTTGGATCTTGAGTTGTCAAATAATGCCCTGAGTACACAAAAAAAATTTTTCTGTGCTAAACAACAAATTGTGCTTACAGGCGTATGACGAAAAGCCTCCTATAACGAACAAATAACCTCGACAGCTCATCAACGTCCTTATACTTACATGTTGACAAATGATTTTGACTTCCGTTCCCGCTTCCGTTAGATTGAACACCGCGCCACGATTTGGCTTGAAAGACTCACAATGAAGAGCCTCTCCATACTGGCTGCCGTTGCCATTATTGGTATCCTCACTACCGCCTGCATCCCTTTACGTTTTTTGAAGGGGGGCCTGCACCGCAGCGTCGATGAAAACCTTACTATCGTCGGTCTCACCCAGGACCCCAAAAAATATCTCGAAAAAGAGATTGTTTTCTCCGTCCGCTATTACAAGAAGGGAGACTTGCCCTGTCCGCTGGGACCTAATTATATTAATATAATCATCGCAGACAGGGTAAGCTATATCACCTTGAATAAAGTTTGGATAAGAAAAGATCGCGCTTCCGTGCTGGATACCCTAAAAGAGATGGAGACCGTCATCATGAAGGCAAGAATCTTCGCGGTGGACAGCGCTAAGGATCCGAACTTGGAAACGCTTCAAATTGTAAAAGAATGATTCTCGACACAATGCAGAGGTAGATTGTGAAAAAAATTCTCATCACTAGTGCTTTGCCCTATGCAAACGGCGATATCCATATAGGTCACCTCGTAGAATACGTCCAGACTGACATCTATGTACGCTTCCTCAATCTCATAGGCGCAAACGTGCTCTTTATCTGCGCCTCAGATGCACACGGAACCCCTATTGAGATAAATGCATCGAAACGCGGCATCAGCCCAGTCCAACTCGTCCAAGAATATCATGCAAGACACCTTAGGGACTTCGCGCGGTTCGAGATACATTTTGACGAGTTCTATACGACAGACTCCCCCGAAAACAGAAAACACACGGAAAATATCTTTTTGAAAGCAAAACAGGGCGGCCACATCATTGAAAAGGACATCGAGCAATTTTATTGCAGCACGTGTGGGCGCTTCCTTCCAGATCGTTTCATCAAAGGCACGTGTCCCAACTGTGGAGCGGTGGATCAATATGGGGATGTCTGCGAGGCATGCGGCGCTACATATAGGCCCACAGATCTCAAAGATGCCCGCTGCGCGACGTGCGGCGCCTCCCCCGAAATCAGGACATCCCGCCATTATTTTGTTAAACTAAGCGATTTTTCTGAATTCCTCGACATGTGGACGTCCACTCCGGGCCGATTGCAGTCAGAGATACGTGGCTTTGTGCACAACTGGATCCAGCAAGGACTACAAGACTGGGATATATCCCGCGACGGCCCATACTTTGGGTTCAAAATCCCAGGCGAAGAAGACAAATACTTCTATGTCTGGCTGGATGCGCCAACCGGCTATATTGCCGCCACAGAACACTATTGCACCACCAAAGGCCTGTGCAAGGTAGAAGATTTCTGGGTGACATCCCGAGACGACGTCGAGATACACCATTTCATCGGTAAAGATATCGCCTACTTCCATACACTATTTTGGCCTGCGATGCTAAAGGCGGCCGGATACAAAACCCCGGACCACATCCACGTCCACGGATTTCTCACTGTGGATTCCAGGAAAATGTCCAAGAGTAGAGGGACATTCATTACAGCAGAGACCTTCGCTGAGTTTGTAAAGCCATTGTACCTGAGATACTACTACGCCACGAAGCTTTCCAATTCAATTGAAGACCTTGATCTCAACTTGGAAGAATTCGTCAATCGTACCAACTCAGAGTTAGTTAATAACATTACTAACCTCATCAGCCGAACCATCGGCTTTCTCAATAAAAGGCTCGACTCCCGGCTCGGCAAAATTCCAGAATACGTTCTTCCGTTAATTGAAAAAGTGGAGAAGAGCGTCCAAGCGGCGAAAGAAGACTACCTTGCCCTCCGCTTTAGCCAAGCGACTCTTGAAGCTCTTGCCATATCTGACCTGGCGAACAATTACATTCAGCAGAAAGGACCATGGACAACGGTCAAGACTGACCCAGAGCGCGCCCGAGACGAGCTGACCTTTGTCGTCAATTGTATTAAAATCATAACGATAATCCTTAAACCTATCTTACCCTCATATTGCTGCCGTGTAGAAAAAATCCTCCTCGTGGGCAAGTTAAATTGGCAAGACGCTCAATTTGATCTAGAGCGCAGGCTCATCGGACAGTTCGAAAAACTAGCCGAAAGACTTGAAATAGGGATCATGGAAAAAGTCATTGACGCATGTCGGTCAGGTGCGGCTTTGCGGCCTCAGGTCACAAAACAGGCCCCATTGCCTCCTTTGAAAGAGGAAATAACTATAGAACAGTTCGCAACCGTTGACCTCAGGGCCGGAAAAATCCTCAATGCAGAATATGTCGAAGGTTCGGACAAGCTCCTCAAGCTTACCGTGGATATTGGGTCAGAATCTCGTGCCATATTTGCCGGCATAAAGTCAGCATATACGCCCGATAAACTCGTAGGCAAAGTAGTGGCCGTGGTCTGCAACCTCAAGCCGCGAAAAATGCGTTTCGGCGTCAGTAATGGCATGGTCCTCGCCGCTGGAGACGAAGGGAATATCGCCGTATGCGAACTTCAGGGAGACGTGAGGCCGGGCAGCCCCATTCGATAAGCGCTAACGATCTGCAAAAACCCTCGCCTTCCATGAATCCTGACGCGCTCGCTCCTTATCGCCAACCATTTCATAACACTGGCTCCGGAGCATATACAGTTCCCCGTTGTAAGGGTTTGCCTTAGACGCTGCCTCGAGATCGCTGATCCCTTTGGGAATGTCGTGAAGCTCGACAAATAGCTTCGCCCGACGCATTCGGGCTTCAAAATGGTTGGGGTCTATGCTTAACGCCCTTGAATATGCTTCCACCGCCCTCTCTATATGTGAGTCAGCTACATGTATCTCCGCCATAGTCAAAAAAGCTGGCACATACGAAGAATCTTTCTCCAAGGCCTTGCCTACCATCTCTAGGGCCTGGGCGTTCTCATGCTTCCTTAACAATGCCTCCGCCATGAGTTGATACGGTGCAGGGTTGTCCGGAAGCAGCTTCATAGCCTGCTCAAGGTCTTCCACGGCCCGATCAAGATCACGGTCGCTAAAAAAAATGCTTCCGCGCAGTAGCAAAGCCTCCGCGTTGGTTGAGTCCAACTCCAGCGACCTGTTGAGGTCTTCGAGTGCGCGATCACCCCGAGACATGAGTTTGAAAATGTAGGCCCTCTTGACAAGAAGCCACAGATCATCAGGCTGCATGCCCAAAGCTTTGTTTATGTCCCTCAGGGCAAAAAAAAGATGCCCTAGGCCCATATACAGCATTGCACGATCAACATACGGCCTAGGGTTCTCAGGATCCAGGAGAATCGATTTCCTCAAATTTGTAAGCGCTTCGTTATATCGTCCTAAAAGAGTCAGTATGGACGCCTCGTTAAGATAAAGGACCGGATCGTTAGGGTTTGATTGTTCCAAAGTCTTATAATCTTTTAACGATTTTTCCAGTTCACAGGCAGCCCAATACGCCTCGGCGCGATACCAATACACCTCGTGCATGGATGGATCTAGTTCGAGCGCTTTGTTGAAGTCCATCAGAGCTTTTGAAAGATTACCATCTCTTAAGTAAGCATATCCTCGCCGGAAAATAGCCTGGGCGTTCTTCGGAGTGATTTTTATCAGCGCATCCATCTCAACCACAGCATCCTTATACTTTTTTTCTTCAATGGACGCTGCCGCATTCCCAAAATAGGCTCCCTCCTCTCGATCGTCCAATTCACGCGCCTTGTCGAAGGAGGCTTTGGCCCTCTGAGTATCCTTCACCGATAGATATACAAGACCTAGCGATACCATGAGGGGGGCAGACTGTGGATTGAGTTCAACCGCCTTCCGTAAATCCTCTATAGCCGCAGAACAATCTTGGAGTTCAGCATAAAATCGGCCACGACCAGCCCACACCTCCCACGAATCAGGACTTATTTTCACAGCTTCATTATAATCCCCCAGGGCCGAAGCCCATTGTTCCAAGGCTTGACGCGCTCTCGCTCTCATGAGCAAACCAGCAAGGTCCGAAGGATTGGCCCTAATGAGTTGATCCAAAATTACTATGGCGCCCTCATAATCCCCCTTGGTTATGCGTGAGGAAGCCTTTTCTATCGACGAGCCCTGCTTCTCCCCGCAGGCGGTAAAAAAAGCAACCATCATGAATACCAACGCCAGATATTTTCCCAAAACCTTCAATTCAGCAAACCCATGGCCTTGATTCAGGCTGAGACCTCGAGAACTGGTATAACCGGTGTACGTTTCTCCAGCCATGTTGTCAATCAACTCACACCCAATCAACACAATCAGACTACGGACTGAGTGCAAGGTTTTTTATTGCCAAACAAACACAATTGTGTACTAATATATAACATTATTTCAAATTGCTAGTTTTTAATGATAATATATCATATTACATATGCGCGACATATAAATAAAAATAGAGGATAAACCATGCAACTGTCGTGGGAATACCTGCCTTACCTGCAAAACTTCTTCCAACTAAACTTCCTGTTTAGCAACCTTGAAGTGTCCTCTCAGACGCTCCTTTGTGCGAGACTTGGCTTTTTTATCATGAGCATTGCCGGCATCGGTTATGTCGCCTTGAAGATCAGTATCCGGCTCCTAGATTGCCTGCACGCCTTTCTAGCAGGGCTCGGCGCGCTTCCGAGAAGCTTTTTCCTCCTTCTCATACTTGTTATTCCATTGTCCCCGGAAAGCCTAGGATCCAGATGGATGGGATACATCCTTCTGGTTATGGCAATCTTAGGGCTGTCAGTCCTTAGCGCATTCGCTCTAGTTATCTGGAAGCACGGGGTCGATCAAACCTTGCGTCTTTTGGAGTACGTGAGAGTCAGGAAATCGGGTGATGGCCAAGGCTACTACTCACCTCGAGACGTCCCAGAAGACAACCTCGTCAGGCCAACAATGGCGCCCCCAATTAAGGAGACTTCTTAAGAACAGTCCTATTTCGTCTTCTCCACTTTGATTAGGTACCGAAGCTCTATTTCATGCTCTCTGGGGTGGTCAGTCTCCAACAGCAGACGTCCCATGTAGTAGAACCGATCCTGTTCGGTTCCAAGATTCAGCACAAGCTTGAACAAAGTCGTGCTTCCAGGCTCTGCGCGCACCACTTGCGGTTCCAAAGATCCTGAAAGACTTCCTGCCGGAGATTTTATGCCGGTAATCGCGTATGGTTTGTCAGAAGAATTTTGCAATTTCATCTGAAAAGCTGTTTTTTGTTCCAATTTGTTCAGTTGCCGAGCCAGTGAAGCGGGTTCAACATTTATATTTCTTACTAAGTCCGCGAGAAGACTGAGCTTCACCACTGGTCTCACCGGATCGTTGGAATGGACGTAGATGGATTTCTCCTTGCGGCCTGGCCTCAACCCAGTCGTGTCAAACTCGGCCTCCAGGTTAGTCCTGCCCCCTGATGGAATTTCTGAATCCCCCTTGATTGTTCGAGTGCAGCCGCACGTTGCATGGAGTTTCTCTATGCGCAGGAACTGATCTCCAGCGTTAGTGACCACAAATTCGTGCTTTACCGTTTCTCCATACAGCACTTTCCCAAAATCGTAAGCCTCACTGTCAAATACTATTCTGGGGCCTCCCGCGATCGCCAGTCTGACAACCGAAATAAGCAGCAAGGGAATCAAGATAGCCACGAAACGTGCCATGCTAGATCTTCTCCTTTTCAACATGAGTCGGCAGTGGTATCATATTTGATGTCTGCCGACCAGAATCAGCCCGGACAACAGTACCGAGAGAATGGCATGATCCCCCTTCCATGTTGGTGTGTCAGTATAATACTACCTCGCTTCAAAGCAACATCTATTGGCCTGCTAGGGATGCCCACGAACTTAACTCTTCACGCCTCAGTTTCCACAGCCCGTCGCGCAGCAATTGCCCGGCGAAACTTGTGCGGTCTCCTTGGGACGTCAAACTTTTCGCCCAATGCCGTTTATTTGCCCAGAGCCTGGATGCCGTTGCACGGGGATGCGAGTCTGTTTTATAAAGGTCCAAGATCTCGGAACGCACATACCATGAGTTTGTAAAGCCTTCCTAAGGAGCATACAGTGTTTGGTATATCGATGTGGGAACTTGTCTTGATCTTACTGGTCGCTCTCATCTTACTGGGGCCGCGCCAATTGGCCGAGACCGCCCGCGTTGTAGGCAAGCTCTACAGGGAGTTGCTCAAACTTACCTCCGAGGTGAAAGACACGATAAACCTGGATGCCCTAACTGACATAAGCACCCCCAAATACGAGCCGCCCCCAGAGACTGATCTGCCAAGAAATCCTGCAAAGGCTCAGGAAATAATATCGGGGCCAGGAGAAAAAACGGGGCCCGATTTTTACGCAGAGCTGCTCGAACAATCAGCCGAAGCCCCCGATACAGAACAGCATTCCCCTGATGAAAAAGACGATTCAAAGCAAGATTACGAAGTCAAAGAGAAAAAAGCCTCAGCAAGAAACTCTCCGGAGGAACGTGGACCTATCCATTGATCCATCGTGATAGAGTAGAAAGTGAACCCTGTGAGGAACGATATATTCATAAACTGTGGACATATAAAGCTTGAGGGCGTCCTGGAAATTCCAGGAGATGGTCAGAGCCAGGTACCCGGCGCCGTGATCTGCCATCCCCATCCTCTGTACGGAGGCACGATGCACAGCAATGTCACCCGTGCCCTTAAGAAAGCATTCTTGGAGAGAAGTATCGCCACGCTCAGATTTAATTTCAGGGGAGTAAGTCGAAGCGAGGGGAAACACGGCAACGGCATTGATGAGATGCAAGATGTGAGGGCTGCTCTAGATTCCCTTGAAGCAACACCGACAGTGGATTCTAGCAGAATGATAGTCGCAGGCTATTCCTTCGGCTGCTGGGTGGGCCTGCGGGCTGTAAATGATGATACGCGTCCGGCAAGACTTGTAGGTGTTTCGCCCCCTCTAAATATGTACGACTTCAGCTTCATGCGATCGAATCTGAGGCCAAAGCTCTTTCTGGTCGGAGACCAAGACTTTGTCTGTCCGGTATCCTCATTTAGGAAGTTCGTTGATGAGTTGCGTCCTCCTAAAATGACGTTCATATTGAAGGGTGTTGATCATTTTCACACGGGTAGTGAAGACGATATAGTTTCCCTCGTCCACTCATTCTTAGATGCTTACCCCCTTCAGAATACCGCTAGATAATGCTTTGTTCCAAGGAAAGTTGCCCCTGACATTTTCCAGCGAGGAGTATGCTTAAATGGGATTTTTGGCCAGATCTGTCTCTTTTGTACGATATCATGTGAAAGGCGTCGTAGAGACTGGGTTTTGGGATACCATACGCGAAGGCATCGCAAACGGCGCGTTTCGCAAAAAAGAAGGACCCGGAGATGAAATAGGCTCTGGTTGGGTATCTCTACAAGACTTTGATGACGGCGAATTCATAGGCACTTCTTATATCTACGGTAACTATGTCGGGCTGTCATATAGACTGGACGTGGTTAGGATACCCGCAAGAGTACTGGAAGTCCATTTCAAGAATGAAAGAAAAAAACTGCTCGAGCAGTCCGGGCGGCCAAGGCTTTCATCGCATCAAACCCGTAACCTAAAAGAGAGCATCAAGGAATCGCTCAAGGTACAGGCTTTCCCCTCGATTCAGGTGGTGGATCTGGTGTGGGATACAGCCAAGGGCCTCGCTTATGTCGCCACGCATTCTCAACGCTTACGGGAGAGGGTTGAAGATCACTTCAAAAAAAGTTTTGGACTGACTTTGATCCCAATGGCACCGTTCATAATGGCCGAACAATTGCTCGGCTCTACTAGGGATAAGTCGAAACTCGAACAATTGCAGCCCGAATCTTGGGCGCCCTAACGAGGGACGAAGCGAATGGATCTTGTAGATATACTCAAAAATAAGGCATTTCTCGGCAGAGAATTTCTCACATGGCTTTGGTTTCGGTCGGACGCGTCCGACGGCATCGTGGAAATACCAGGTAAAAGTACCATCGAGTTGCATTTCCTAGATAAGATGGTCCTAAACCTTTCAGGTTCGGACAGCCCCCAGACGGTTACCATAACAGGAGGGCAATCAGAACTTAGGGAGGGTATGGCAGCCCTAAAAGAGGGAAAAAAGATAGAAGAAGCTAGAATATCCATCAAAGACGCCCACGAGGAATTTACGGTGGTCGTCAAGGCGTCATGGCTTTCATTCAGCGGTTTCCGTCCACCCCCATCGCTTCCGTCAGACTCGACTGATTCCCTCGAAGGGGAAGGACTATTTATGGAAAAAATGTACTTGCTTGAGCATTTCCTTGACATCGTTGACGAACTGTTTGAGTTTTTCCTGAAATTAAGGTTGTCCGATACGTGGGACGCGAGAGAACTCCCTGCAATCAGAGAATGGATCAGGAGAGAGGCAGGATAGGCATCCCTCCTTTCGGGATTGACAAGACGCTCCCGATGGACGTAAATAAAAAGGAGCCTGAGTTCGAAATATGCAAGCAGGTCCATGATCCCCGATAGCTCAATCGGCAGAGCGGGTGGCTGTTAACCACTAGGTTGTAGGTTCGAGTCCTACTCGGGGAGCCAAACCCATAAATAAAATCAAGATGTTACATACCTAAAAAGATTGGGGAACTTTCAAGTTCACGCGTTGCGTGAATTTTGCGTGAAATTGGTCGACAAAGTTCTGTGTCTTTCAATTCACTTTTCTTTCAAAACTTTTTTGTCGTATCCTCTCATTAATTATCAAATTCGACTGGAACAATAAAAGGTTGGGCGAAGATGAAAGTGAAATACAAACTGACAGTCGGATACTTACTGGTAGCTATACTCATTACCCTCAGCGGGATCTTCGGACTTTATGGTACTGAGAGAATCATAAGATTGCTCGAAGGGAGAGATGAGCAAGTCAGATCTGTTTTCATGCTGGCTTCCAAACTGAGTGTTGGTGTTAAGGATGCAGAGAATGATGTTTTGATGTGCCTGGTGCTCGGAGACAAGGTCCTCAAGCGAGATTATGTTAATCATATTAAAGAGTTGAAGAATACAGTGACCATGTTGGACCAGAGAGTGACAATTCCCGGAGGCAAGGACATTGTTTCCGTCATTAAGTCAGAGCTTGAGCGAGTCGCTTCATCTGGTCATACTTTGCTAGAAGCATTTGACACCGATGTGGAGAACAAAGGAAGTTTTGTCGCCTCGGAATATGCGGACTTGATATCAGCGTTCACGACATCAACCTCGAACCTTAGAAGATATGGTTTGAAACTAGCGGAATTAGAGACTGATTATTTAAACAGACAGGAGCCGATAACAGCTTCTCTGGACCTGGTTTCGTATGCGAAGAGGCTGCAGGCTCATCTCATGGGTTACTTTCTCCTTCATGATGAAGTTGACCGAAAGAAAGTCTTGGACAGATATCAAGCGATGAAGGATGCAATTTCTGCCCTAGAAAAGAGACTGAATGATCCTTCAGCGCAACAAATCCTGAATCATGTAATGATAGACATGGAACAGTTAAGACCGGAGGTTGAGAAATTGGTGGCACCAAGAGTGACAGAGTTTCGAGATAAATCACCGGCTTTATATAACGCTGACTCAATCCGCAAGGTGTCAACACTTACTGATAGCATCAGGGATAGAGGAATGGCTCTTGCTCAAATCAGTGTAGATTTGGAGATAGAACCAAAGAAGGCTGCGGTCGAAAGAGCTCGTTTTATCCAATTCATCATAATAGGTGTCACGGTTGTCCCAGTTCTCTTAGCTTTTATTCTGGGATATGCAGCGAATAAGACTGCAAACGAGTTGGATGAATCCAGAATCAGGCTAATCCAGACAAACGATGAACTTAAGATAACGAACGAGCGATTGAGAATAGAAATCCTTGAGCACCAGAGGTCGGAAGAAGAGAAAGCCGGTTTGATAACGAACCTTCAGGACGCCCTTGCTCAAGTGAAGGCACTGAGTGGACTCATTCCGATCTGCTCCTCATGCAAGAAGATACGTGACGACAAGGGATACTGGCATCAGGTTGAAACATACGTTAGAGATCACTCCGAAGCAGAATTCAGCCATAGTATCTGTCCGGATTGTATCAGGAAGCTGTACCCAGACCTTGCCGATAGCATTCTAGGTTCTCGAGAAGAAAAAAACGTTTGAGAACCGAGCTTCGCAATAATAGACCTTAATCCCGAATCTTCGACCTCAGTTCCTGTAGTTCTTTCCTGATGTCTAATAATTTGAAAAAAAATCACTCTTCAAAGGATTCTACCTTTTCGGGCTACCCCTTCAATCCTACAAGAAATGACTTTCTATTGAAGTATCGCTAAGAAATTCAGATTTACCTTCCCTACTCCGTCCTATTGTTCATTCGGGAGATTTTGGAGTTGCGGGAGTTGATTGAGGTTCCTTTGATTTAGGACCTTTCCAAGGTTTCAGGTATGAGACAGGAACGGTATAGGTTTTGGTCATCGTGGAACTCC